>Ga0247723_1000536_pt1 | contig 25897 bp, 30 predicted proteins | sample MSEWelMarce5H_FC_FD_189079 | JGI IMG/M metagenome (GOLD analysis project Ga0247723, IMG submission 189079) | Subsurface sediment microbial communities from gas well in West Virginia, United States - MSEEL Well Study Marcellus 5H_FC | ecosystem: Environmental > Terrestrial > Deep subsurface >... | reverse complement strand
CATACACAGGCAAGTTTATTGGAACAAAAGAAGCCGATAGAGCAAAAGAATTAAAGAGAATTAAAGAAGGAAAGCCTACATACGCAGGAAAGCCAAAAGCAAAGCCTTCAACAGTTCAGCAAGTTGCAAAGCGCTTTGGAGTTACAGCACGCGAAGCACGCGACATTGCAACAGCATTATCAACTGCTGCTCGTACAGTTACAGATTCAAATGTTAGTGGTCGCGCAGGCGGCGGCGGTGGAGTGGCCAGTGTAACAAAAAAGGGTAAGCAAGTAGGACCCCGTGAACTTGCAGGTGAAGTTCGTGGACGAGCAGTAAGAAATCTTGCCAAGCAAGTTGGAGAAGTTTACACAGCAGCAACTAAGGGCAAGAGTGGAACTCAATCTGCTCAAATTAAGTCTGTAAAGAGCAGATCTGGAAAGACAGTTGCTGAGAGATATGCACTTGAAACTAAGCGCAAGCAGGGCAGCAAGAAGTAATGGCAAATATGAAAAAGAAATCAGATGGTTCAAACACAAAGCCATTCAACGTTAAGTTGATGACACCACGTGAACTTGTTGGCGGAAAAGAACCTAGCAAGATTAAGCGAGCACCTGACTCAATGTTGAGAAAAACAAATGAAAAAATTAAGTCAATGCCAAAGGTAAAGATTACTGGCAGTGCTTCTAGTAAGCCACAAGTTTCTGGTTCAATGATTAAGTCTCAACCAAAGACTGCTACAAAGCCAAAGGCTCCAGCGGTTTCAAAGGGTACAAAGACTCTAATGCCAAAGGTCGGTCCTAAGCCAACAAGAACTTTGGCACCTAAGCCTAAGACTACAAAGAAGGCACCAGGTAAGATGACTAAGCAGGATGCAGCAATGAAGAAGATCCTCGAAGGCAAATACGGCAAGATTTACGGATAAGGAAAACAATTGTTATCAACTAAAGAGGTAGTAGCAAAGGTTAATCGCCTTCAAACACGCTACGCCGCACGTGACCAGAGAATGCGTGATGTGCTCTCTGTACGTCAGGGAGACATTAGCAAGGTTTACCCTGCAATGTTTTCTGAGGAATACCCAAAGCCTCTAGTTGCTAACTTCATTGACGTGGCAGCGCGTGACCTTGCAGAAGCAATGGCACCGCTACCATCGTTCAACTGCGCTGCAACCAATATGGTTTCAGACTCAGCACGTAAGGCAGCAGATACACGTACTCGTATTGTTAACCATTACATTAGTGCATCTGAACTACAAATTCAAATGTATACTGGTGCTGACTGGTTTAATACCTACGGTATGTTGCCAGGTATGGTGGAGATGGACTATGAAACCAATAATCCGAGAATACGTCTGCTTAATCCTTTTGGTACTTATCCTGAAATTGATCGATTCGGTCGTACAGTTTCGCTTACACAAGTTATGGCATCTGATGCTGAAACGTTAGCAATGCAGTACCCAGAGTTCTATGACCAAATTATGCCAAAGAATGTTTATTCTCCTGGCTCACCTTATGTGTCACTAGTTCGCTACCACGACAAAGACCAAGATCTAATCTTTATCCCAGAGCGTAAGAACCTAGTACTATCAAACGTTCCAAACCCTATTGGAAAGTGTATGGCCTACGTTGCTATGCGCTCATCTATTGACGGTGAAGCACGTGGACAGTTTGATGATGTTCTATCAGTTCAACTTGCTCGTGCTCGTTTTGCAGTATTGCAGATCCAAGCAGCAGAAAAATCTATCCAAGCACCTATTGCTATCCCACAGGATGTGCAAGAGTTGGCACTTGGTCCAGATGCGATTATGCGTTCTGCCAATCCACAAGGTATTCGACGTGTTCCACTAGAACTACCACCTGGAGTCTTCCAAGAATCAGGTGTACTAGAGCGTGAATTACGTCTAGGTTCTCGTTACCCAGAGGTTCGCTCAGGTAACATCGATGCATCTATCGTTACAGGCCGTGGTGTGCAAGCACTACAGGCAGGCTTTGATACACAGATCAAGTCAGCACAAGCACAGTTTGCCCGTATGTTTACAGACCTTGCTTCTCTCTGCTTTGAAGTAGATGAGAAGATCTTTGGCAATATGACCAAGGAAATCAAGGGCGTAGATGATGGTACTCCGTTTAATATGAAGTACATCCCATCAAAGCAGATCGATGGCAACTACGGTGTAGATGTTCGTTACGGAATTATGTCTGGTATGGATCCTAACCGTGCAATCATTGCATTGTTACAGATGCGTTCAGATAAGTTAGTTTCTCGTGATTACGTACGTCGTGAGATCCCAATGGAACTCAACGTTACCCAGGAGGAACAACGTGTCGACATTGAAGAAATGCGCGACTCTCTTCGCGTTGCTGTTGCTCAGTATGCACAGGCAATACCTGCTCTTGCAGCGCAAGGTCAAGATCCATCTCAAATCATTACTCGTATTGCAGAAGTTATCCAAGGCCGTCAAAAGGGTCTTCAGTTAGAAACTATTATTGGTAAGGCATTTGCGCCAGAACCAGCGCCAGAGATGCCAATAGCACCAGAACTAATGCAGGGTGCACCACAAGTTCCAGCAGCGGGAGCACTCCCTGCCCCTGCCTCGCAGCCAACTCCAGAACAACCAGGAGGCGCACCCGCTGCTGCTCAACGTCCAGATATAGGCCAACTACTAGCCGCCATTGGCGGGGCAGCATAAAGAGGGGGTGTAAATATGAACAAAGGATCACGTGCAACAGCACCAATGTCAAAGCCAGTCGAAGGCAAGAAGGATACTTCAAAGCCAGCAGGTGGCAAGGTAGTACCATCAATGATGCCAGCAGGTCGTCGCGGCAACGCGGTAAAAAAGGGATAATCTTATTCTAATTAACGGAGGTATTGGGCGTGGAAAATAAGAACGATGTTCCACGTCCAATACACTTCGCTGATTTTTTAGTTGTCCTTACAGGTCTTGTACACAACCTTGCAAGTTCTGTGCAAACCTTTACAGAAGAAATTATGGAAATAGCAATTTACAATGCTAATAGAAACTCCAAAGTCAATAAGGCTTGGGAGCAATTTGCAAATGATTTAGAAAAGATACAGGAGGAAACCGATGGCAGATAACCCAATTAGAGGCGTATCAGGACCTGGTAAATTCTCCGTTCGTACAGATCTACCAGCATCACAAAATTATGGTGACCGTAAGGCTATGCAAGAACAAATAGCAGGAGCACCTACCGCTAGAACAGCAGATGTTCGCGGGTTACCTACAGGTCAAGTTCAGGCTGCAGCACAGGCTGCCCAACCACCTGTCACAGAATTATATGCACCAACCCAACGCCCTGATGAACCAATTACTTCAGGTGTAGCAGTAGGCCCAGGTCCAGGACCAGAGGTAATGGGCTACAACGGACAGTCAGAAAAACTATCTGACATTCTTTCTCAAATGCTTCCATACGATACAGATGGTGAAATAGCAATCCTTTACCAGCAAGCCGTATCTAGAGGTCTGTAATGGCAGAAACGCCAAAGAACTCTAACCTTGCACAAGCAGCATTTCGTGCAGGATTAAACCCGTCTCAGACACGTCAGATTGATGGACTTGCTTCAGCATTGTCTACTCATCAACGTCTATCTGATTTACCTAAGCAGTATGCAGCAGAAGAGTTTAATAAACTTCCTAATAACAAGAAGCAATCTCTTGTAGCGTTAACTGGTACTAACAAACCAGATGATGACCCAAATCGCTCTTGGTTAGAATCTGGTGCACACTATGCATTTCTACCTTTTAAGACTGCAGCAAAGACTTTATTTGACGTATTAGATTACGCATCAGATACGATGACACGCATCTACCGTGCTGGTGCTATTGCTACAAACGAAAACATTAACTTTGGTGATGCCTGGGGCAAAGCAGGTCGTGATGGTGAGAATGTCTTTATCCAAGATCGTATCAATACAGCAGTATCTCGTTACGGTAACGCACGAGTAAACGTTGCAAAGCGTATTGCTGCAGGTGTTGCTCCAGAGATTATCTTTGCAGAAGCACAGAATGAAGAAGAAAAGCGTATTGCAGCAGAAGCACAGCAGAGCGAAACAGGCGAGATTATTGATCCGCTACTACGTGATGCACTTGCTGAAGTAAACGCTGCTAAGTATTCTCCAGGTCGTCAGTTAGCAAACCTATTCTTGCCTCAAGACTTAGAGGGTAAGGGTCCATTATATTCTTGGATCTCAGGTGCAACAGATGCAACCTACCGAATCTTTATGGATCCAACCCTTCTTCTTGGCAAGGCACGTAAGATTTATCTTGGTGGTTCACAGGCTCTTAAAATTACTGGCAAGTATGCAGCAGCAGCCAAACTTGGTAGCGCTGCAAAGGTATCTAAGTACTTTGATACTACAGATATCTTTGGTACAAAGAATGTACAGAACCTATGGACAGATTACACAGATCGCTTTACTAAGTACGTTGCTGCAAAAGAATCAGGTAACATCGATGAGATTGCACAAGCACGTACCGCACTTAACGATTTAGCACCAGAACTAAGCGATGACTTTATTGTATCCTTTAAGTCATTTGGCGAAAAAGAGTTTAGTGGCGTATGGGATATAGATACTGCTAAGGCTTTTCTTTCAGATGCTTCCAAGATTGAGCCTATGCTCTATGGTCAAGCAGGTGCTCGTATCAAGTTAGCACCACGTATGTCACCTGCACGTAAGGCAAGAGTTCTTGCTCTTACAACAGGACGACGTGTGTTTGATATAGATAAAGACTCACGTGCGCTAATTCGCACAATGGAACTAACAGATGAGGATGCTCTCCTATCTGCTGTAGTAGGTAGTGAAACGCTATCTCCAGTAGAAGCAGGTGCAGAACTTGCTGGCAAGATTATTCAAGGTCGCCAGAACATTAAACGATTTACTCCAGAATACTTTGCTGACCGTATTGATCGTATCAAGGCCAAGTTCACACCTATTGCTTCCCTGATAGATGATGAAGCATTTGACCATACATCAAAGACAGCAACACAAGACTTTTTCCGTTACTCACGTATGGCGCTAGGCTCATACCACGCACGAGCATTTACTGAGATCTATGCATCAGCAGATCTTGGTCAACGCAAAGCAATGATGAAGGGCATCCAGTCAACTGTTGGAAACCTTATTGGTCTAGACAAGACCGAAGGTGGACGTAAGTTACTTAATGCTATTCGAGACGATGTATTTTCTGGTGCTTCATACTCAGCACGTTCTGTAGATGGATCTATTCCATCAGAACTTGATGGTATTGATAGCGCACTTTACTTTTCACAAACATCTAATGTATCTCGTGTTATTGGTCTTCGTGATATGCAGCGCTTTGCAGGACGTGAGTCCTTCCTAAGCCGTGTATTGGGTATCCAGTACAAAGAGGGCGCAGAGCGCACAGTAGATGCGTGGACATTTGGAACTATCGCTGGTCCTCGTTTCCCAGTACGTAACGCTATTGAAGATTACACAATGGGTATCTTAAATGGTCAGTCACTTCTTGCTACTGCACGTTCACGTCGCACAGCAACTAAGATTCGCTTAGGTTCTGGACAAGACCTAGGTATGATTAACCGTGTTGCCAAGCGTAAGGATATAGAGTATTTCAGAACTCGCCTTGCTGCAGTTAATGGTGAAGTAGGCGCTACTGATGATCTTGTTAAGCGTGGCATTCTTTCTGAAAGCGAAGTTGCTACCTATCGTGGATTAACACCACGTCAAAGATTAGAGCAACGCCGTATTATTATGGCAGAGGCGCTACTAGGTTCTAAGATTGATGATGTCGCTAATGCAGATATCCTCGAGAAGTTACCAAGTCATATCAAGGACTTTGTTAAGTATGGCAATCTAGAGACACTATTGCGTGGAGCAGGCGAAGGTGCCTCTAACGCAATCAGCGGTCTTAATGCATCTTCACGTGCGATGGCAACTGCAGATCGCAACGGCAAGACAGTTGCTCTTACATTTAATGACACTGCAATGCGCCCAATAGGTGGAAGTAGTTTTACCCAGAAGTCTCTTATCGATGACCAAGGTAAACTTGCCTGGGGTTGGAACATTATTATTCGCTCAACCGATGATATCGGTGAACGTGGTATTCAGTTGTTTGACGATACAATTACACAAGAAGAATTTGTCTCTCAACTTGCACCACATATCGCATCTTTCGGCGATCAACTTACAACTTTTATGCGTTACACAAAAGAAGGTTACACACCTGAGCAACACGCAGCAGCAATCTATGATGACCTAAAGAATCTCTTTAGTCGTCAAGATGGCAAGTCTGTTAATATGGATTTGTTAGGTAAGATTCGCAAGGTAGATGAAAACGGTCAGGCATACATCGATCTAGAAGATTTTAACCTAGAAGATTTACCTACAAACATTGAAGATTTACCTGCATCTGTAGCAGGACCTGCATTTATGCCAGTAATGGAAAGCAAGAACATCCTTACCGACCTATCTAAGCGTGGATGGACCTGGTTAGGTGAGTCAAACGCACGTTTCTCACGTGAACCATTGGTAGTTAACGCAGCAGTTCGCTACTACGATGACTTAAATGCACCAGGTGGCTACGCAGAAGACCTGATTAACCTTTACACAAAGGGAATTACAGACCCTGTAGCACGTGAAGCAGCAGTAGATGCAGCAAAGTCACAGATTGTACGCATATCTGAGGAACTTGCACTGGAATCTACCCTTGCATTTGTGGATAACCCTGCACTTCGTACGCAATTAGCGTGGTCTGCACGTAACTTTGCTCGTTTCTATCGTGCAACTGAAGACTTCTATCGTCGTTTGTACCGTACTGTTAAGTATAACCCAGAGGCTATACAGAAAGCAGCACTAACTTACGAAGGTGTAAGCCATTCTGGATTCGTTCAGAAGGATGACCAGGGTGAGGCGTACTTTGTCTACCCAGGTTTGGCTCCTGTCTACGGTGCAATGAAGAAAGCACTAGATGTATTCGGTCTTGGAGACAAGTTTGTAGCACCATTGCCACTAGAGTTCAGTGCAAAGTTAAAGATGCTTACACCATCCTTTGATCCTGAGTCTTGGGCACCAACATTTTCTGGTCCATTGGCAGCATTGCCATTGAACACCATCTATTCTCTAGTACCAAGTCTTGCTAAGTCTGAGAACGCAATTGTTGCTCGTATTGGTAAGGAACTAGGTTCAGTAGAGCGTGCAACACTTGGACCTATTGGACAAGATCAGCCGTTTATTAACGCATTGCTTCCAGCACACGTCAATAGATTGATGGCTGCTATGAATAAGGATGAACGTGAGTCCCAATACGCATCAGCATTCCGCAAGGCTGTAACATATCTTGAAGCAGCAGGCAGAACACCAGGTGCAGATGCATCTCCAGGTGAGATCAAAGATTATCAAGAATCATTAGAAGCAAGCGTTCAAAGTATTCTTGGTGTTCGTTTCGTAGCAGGATTCTTTGCTCCAGCAAGCCCATCTGTATCTCTAAAATCAGATATGGCTGAGTGGGCACGAGATAATGGAAACGTAAACTTCAAGCAAACCTGGAACAAACTGATTAACAAGTATGCAGAGCAGGGATCTTCTGATCCATACGGCGAGGCAATGGCAGATTGGGTAAAGTATTTCCCTAATCAAGTTCCATTTACTGTTAATGAGTCAGATCCACAGGTATTGCCATACTTCCAGTCCAGTAATGCAGCATCTAGGTGGGTAGAAGATAACCGTGCTTTGGTTAAGAAGTACCCACAGGGTTCAGCATTCTTGATTCCAAATACTGGTGAATTTACCTACGATGCATACCAGACATTGATGAATGAAGGCTATCGCCAGAAGAAGTTAATTGGCGACTACCTCAAGGAAGTATCAGTAGCCAAGGATGAGCAGGTCTATTACTCACAAAAGGCTATTCGTGATGAAGCCTTGACGGGTTCATTCACAGACCGTGAGCGCAGAATTGTCAACGACAATTGGCAGGCTTGGTCAAAGGAATTTCTAGCAGCACGTCCATTACTACGTATGGAGTTTGCTAGTGCAGCAGAAAACACCATCAAGCGTGACGCAGCATTTGCTGATTTACGTGAGATGATTAAAGAACCAAACCTTACTGGACCTACTATCGGTCGTCTGCGTGAGATGGTACGTGAGTACGATGACTATAACATTTTAGTTACTACTCAGTACAACTCAAACTCAGACCGCGATATTAAGGTTCGCAAGTCTTACAAAGAATCATTACAACTACGCTTGCAGGAGATTGCAGCAGGAGATCCTAGTGCAACTTCCACATATAGCGTTTTATTTAGCAGATTGATTGGTGACTAATGGCAGAGACATTTATACCTTTTGACCCTAAGAAGGTACCAGCAGGTGTCATTATCACAGGCGGCACAACATCAAAGACTAAGCAATACCAAGGTACGACTCTTGTAGATGTTGTAGTTACTGATCCAACTCTTGCAGATCGAAACAAACTACTACAAGATTTTGAAGGATTTACTGCTGATTACCGTAAGGCTCTTGCCCAGAAGTTAAAGGCTGCAGGATATTATCGTGGCGATGTTACTGGTAAGCCAACTCTTAAATTACAAGATGCTTACTTTAACGCCTATGAAGATCTTAATGCCTATACACGTGAGCGATTTACCGCTCTTCCTGCTGCAGCACAACAGACAACACCAATAGATAATCTTGAATCATTCCTATCTAAGCAGACTGCTGATGATGGCGGTGGTGCTGAAAAGATTACCAAGATCCAGCAACAAACAAATCTTAGTCCAGATAGTATCGAAGCAACTATCGACAAAGTGTTCCGTGATCTAACAGGTTCTGGTGCATCCAAGGCACAGATTGCTAAGTATACAAAGAACATTCAAACACAAATGGCCAAGCCAGAAAACCTTGCTCAGACTGAGTACAAGAGTATGGGTGGTGGCGTACAACGCCAGATCACAACTCAAGCAGCATTTAATCCAGAGGCATTTCTTATCGAAGAAGTATCTAAGGGTGATCCTGCTAAGGCAAGTAGCGTTATGGGATTCTATGAAGTATTCAACAAGTTCATTGGGAGGGGATAATGGCTAGTCCAGTTACCACTAAGTTAAATCAACTTAGTTCCCAGTACAGTGCAAAAGTAAAGAAAATCAGAGAACTTGAAGCATCAAAGCGCAGTTGGTTCACAGACGCTGAAACAAAAAAAGTAAATGATGAAATCAATAAACTTACAGCCGATGCCAAAAAAGATTTTGATGATCTTGCTAAATTACAAAAGTTAGAAAAACCAGCAAAAGATTATGTAAGTCTTCAAACTAAGATAAGAGAAAAGCAACTAGCCATTGCTAAGGCTGAGGCTCGCGGAGAAAACACAACTCAGTTAAAGGCCGATCAAAAAGATTTGACTGATAAATTTAATTCAATTGCTCCAGCGGTTGAGCAAGCATTTCCTGATATCAAGGTAAAGCCTACAGAAAAAGCAAAGACTGGTCCACTGGGCAATGTCCAAATGACCACTGGTACGGCTATTACTGATACTGCTGCATCTAAGGCTGCAGCAGCAAAGAATAAAGTAGTAACTCCAGGAGTTGGCGACCAAGCAAAACTTCCTCCAAAGAAGACTAAGGCCGTATCATCTCCAGCATTTGCTCAGGAAGATGTGGTTGATACAACCACTCTAGAAGGTATTAGGAAGGCTAGTGCACGTACTGTTACTGGCACTAAAACTGCTACTGGTGCTGAAGATATCAATGCCATCTATTCACTTGCTCGTTCTAAGTATGGAAACGTAGATTCTATTTTTCTATACGATGATGAACTAAAACAACTTCTTATTGATGCTGTTAAGGATCCAGCAACTTCTGAAGATGATATGGAGCCAGAGGAGTTTACTCGTCGTCTGGCAGCATCTGATTGGGCTATTCGCAATGGTACTACTTATGCAAAGCGTGATGCACAACGCAGAGAATATGATGAAACTCTTGCTAAGTATAATCAACAATTAGAACTTGCTGATACACAGCAAAAGAAAGATGCAATCCTTTCTAAAATTGGTCAGTTAAAGACTACATCTTCTTATGCTATGGGTCTTGCATCTGCCAAAGCATTCATTGAAGCCGCTGCTTCAGGTCTTACTGGAACAATGTCGCCTGAGCGCCTTGATGCATTTGTCAAGCGTATGTATGACTCAGCCAATGACAAAGATCCAAACATCATTAACCGTGAATTATCAGCGCTTATCTCGTACAAGCCTGGTACACAACTAGGTGGATCAGTTGGAGCAGATTTAACATCGCTTCGTGCAACAGCACGTGCTAATGGATTTAACCTAGATACACAATTTGGTTCTAATATCAATGACTGGTTACAGCGCCTTGCTAAAGGTGAATCAGTTGAGACATTTAAGAATACAATCCGTGGTGCTGCAAAGTTAGGTCTACCAGACAAGGTAGCAAACCTACTAGACCAAGGTTTAGACCTCAAGGATATCTATGCTCCATACAGAAATGTTATGGCATCAGTTCTTGAAGTAGCACCTGATTCTATTAGTCTTGACGATAAGACATTACGTATGGCTATTGGACCAGAGAAGGAAACATCTCTCTATGATTTCCAGCGAATTCTTCGCAAAGATCCACGCTGGCAGTACACAGATAATGCTCGCACTGAATCATCAGACTCAGTACTTAAAGTCCTACGTGACTTCGGATTCCAGGGGTAATAATGGCTAGATATAATCCAGAACTAATGATGGTTGATGATGGACAAGAACAACCTAAGAGGGTTTTTGGTCCAAAGAATCCTCCAGTTTCAGAAGAAGAACTTGCAAAGATACTAAAAGAAGAAAATAAAAAGTATAACCCAACAACTGGTATACCCTTTAGTGAGCCTGAAGGTATGATTCCGTCAGGTTTTACCCCAGGACCATTTCCTAAAGAATTAGAAAAATTCTTTGGTCCATCTGAAGGTGTGACAGGTTACAAAATTGAAACATTTACAGATCAAGAAGGAAAAACATATAATCAGTTATCTGTAGCAACGAGCCCTACTTCATCTCAAACCTATGGAGCAGCATTTACTCAAGGAGCCGATGGAGAGTTTACTGTTGTCTCGCCTAAAATACCACGCGATCAAGGATCAGACGATGAGGACGGGCTAGATTATGGTGTTGGCGTTGGTGGTGGAATTTATACAGCATCAGACGGAAGAAAATTTAACGACCCAGACACGTTTGCTATGTATCAAGCAAACTTGGAAGAAAAAAAAGCAGATCGTAAATCAGCATACGACCTTCTATATTCAGAGTTTAAGCAGTATGGACTTGAGGCTTTAGTAAGCCCACTCAAGTCTTTAATTGAAGAAGGTGTATCTCCATCAGAGTTTACTCTTCGTCTACGTGAAACAGATGCCTACAAGAAGCGCTTTGCTGCAAACGCACAGCGTGTGGCTAAGGGGCTTCGTGCACTATCTGAGGCTGAGTACATCGGTACTGAAGACCAGTATCAGGATGTAATGCGTCGTTATGGTATGCCAGAGTCCTATTACACAAAGGGCGAACTAGGTGTCCAGAGTGGCTTCGAGAAGTTCTTGGCTGGAGATGTATCTGCAGTAGAACTAGAAGACCGCATCCAGACAGCGCAGAATCGTGTAGTTAACTCTAACCCAGAAGTTGCTAGAGCACTTAAAGAATTTTATCCAGGTATCTCTAATGGAGATATCTTGGCTTACGTACTAGATCCTGCTAATGCTGTTGAGCAGATCAAGCGTAAGGTAACTGCTGCTGAAATTGGTGGCGCTGCAATTCAATCAGGACTTAAGACTGGTATGACTCGTGCAGAAGAACTAGCCGCTGCTGGTATTACTAAGCAGCAAGCACAGCAAGGTTTCCAGACAGTTGCAGAAGTTGCACCTCGCGGTAGCCAACTAGCAGAGATCTATAAGCAATCTCCATACACACAGCAAACAGCAGAGACTGAAGTCTTTGGACTTGCTGGATCAACAGAGGCTTCCAAGCAACGTAAGAAACTAACACAACTAGAAACTGCTGCATTTAGCGGCAGTGCTGGTTCAGGAGCCATAGCACGTGAGCGTGCTGGTAGTTTCTAAATAACAAGCCTGCCAACGGGACGACTGGTCCGTTGGAGTGAGATTAAAACCAGTAGCAAGAGCCACACCACTTTCCCCAAGGTGAATGTGAGGCTTGCGTCAATCTAACAAGAATGGGAGAAGGACCTATGTCCAACTATGACTACGAGGATGATGACTTCGAAATGGACTCATCAGGCAATGACCTTGTAAAACAACTGCGTAAGGCTACTAAGCAAAAAGACAAGGAACTGTCCGAACTAAAGGCACAGTTTGAAAGTCTTAACAAAGCGCAAAGAGAACGAGCAATCAAAGATGCCCTCGCAAGTCGCGGGGTAAACAGCAAAATTGCTGCATTTATCCCACAGGATATAGACCCAACTGAAGAGTCTGTATCTAAATGGTTAGAAGATTATTCCGATGTATTCGGGATTGAAACTAATCAGACCCAGGCAACACCTAACGTAAATCCAGCCGATGCTGCTGCATATAAGCGTATGACTAATACTGTCGAATCAGGAGTTTCTCCTGAACACAACGACAACATTATGCAGAAACTTATGAATGCAAATAGCAGAGAAGAACTGGATGATGTAATTAGGATGTCTGGACTCTAATCCGATCCTAAATAAGAAAGGCTAGACCCTAATGGCAATTCCAACAGGTACCCCCACCACCACGTCTAGCATCAGCAATCTAGTACAAGCAGCGTACGATCAATATGTCAGAATGGCATTGCGTTCAATCCCTGTTATGCGCTCACTTGCTGATGTTAAGCCAGTGCAACAGGCTATGCCAGGATCATCAGTTGTTTTCTCAATCTATTCAGATTTGGCTCAGGCTACATCTACATTGAGCGAAGCATCAGATGTTTCAAGCATTGCACTAGGTAACCCATCACAGGTTACAGTAACACTGAACGAATACGGTTCAGCAGTTACAACAACAAAGAAGTTAAACCTAACTTCTTTCAACGACGTTGATTCAGCACTTGCTGACATCATCGCGTACAACGCAGCAGACTCTATCGACAACGTAGTAGGTCAGGTCCTTTCATCAGGAACTAACGTGATCTACTCAAACGGTCCATCAGGAACTGCTCCAACATCATCAGCAACAGTTCTACCAGTAGACACAATGACAGTTGCGGACATCCGTAACGCTGTTGTATCACTACGCACAAACAAGGCATTGCCTCGTATGGGTGAACTATATGCTGCATACCTACACCCACGTCAGTCAGCCGATCTTCGCGCTGAAACTGGTACAGGTGGATTCCAGGAACTAACAAAGTACGTTGAGCGTACACCGTTCGTTGCTGGTGCAGTAGGCGTTATCGAAGGCGCTTTCATCGTTGAGACACCACGTGTTCTAAACGGTCTAAAGTTGGCTACAGGTATCACACCTACAGTTTCAATCACCAACGTTGCTTTGACAACAAACGTAGTAACTATTACTACAGCAGTTGCTCACGGTCTTGGCGTAGGTCAGGTTGTAACAGTTGCTGCTACAACAAACACAGCAGTCAACGGAACATACACAATCGCGTCTGTTCCATCAACAACAACATTTACCTATGCACTTACAGCATCTAACATCACATCAGTTGCTGACACAGGTACTGTTACATTCACCAACAACTACCGTGCGATTATCGCAGGTCGTGAAGCATTGGCTGAAGCACAGGCTGCAGACATCTCAACCGTTATCGGTCCAGAGATCGACGCACTACGTCGCTTCCGCACAATCGGTTGGTACTACTTCGGAGGCTTTGCACGCCTTCGTGAAGCAGCGCTCTATCGCATTGAGTCTGCTGCAACAAACGGATAATTCCGCTAGTGCACGGCAGGGGGAGGGGAAACTCTCCCTCTGTCACTTATGAAAGGTTGGATATGGCATACACACTAACAACTCCGTACCAGTGGCAAACTTGGGGTACTGATTACAATACCTTTACGCCTTACTCACGCCTTGCAGGTCGCCGTTTTAATGGTGGAACTATTGATGGTCCTATCGCACTTAGTATGACAGATGTAGCACGTGGTCAAACAATCATTGTTAATGGAACTACTGTTACTTTGTCATTGACTCCAAGCCAGGATGAATTGGCTGCTGCTAGTTACTACTTCCTTGGTGGACACGAGTATGAGATCAGTGATTACCAAGCACAGGTTCTTATCGATGCTGGCTACGGCGATTATGTGACACCAATAGTATGAGTTTACATAGACGAACAACGCACCTTGAGTATGTTGAAGGATGCTTCGGCTGCAAGATAGGTGAACTAGAGTTGAGCGTAGGTGCTGCTAATCACAGAGGAATACCTACCGCTAAGCAACACGATAGGGAACTACAGTCCTATTACGATGCAACACGACAAGGTATAGAACCACGTTCAACAAAGAGTAAAGATATAGATGCAGCAGTTCAACTTTCCAACGAGGCTGGTAAAGCATTCGATGGAATCTCAATGACATTTAAGGAGTAACAATGGAAAACTACGCAAAAATGGAATCAGACGAGTACATCACAAAGTACCCAACACCTGATAAGCAATACGAAAGTGCTATGAAGTACTGCACATACGAATCAATCCAGACAGGTGCAATGGGTAAGGCAGCCAAGTAATGAACAAGGCTGCTAAGAAAGCAAAGATTGCTAAGGTAATGAAAGAGTTTAAGGCTGGTACTTTGAACTCAGGATCTAGTAAAGGTCCAGTAGTTACAGGTCGCAAGCAAGCAGTTGCTATTGCAATGTCTCAGGCAAAAATGTCTAAGAAGAGAATGGGTAAGAAGAAGTAATGGCAAAGTCTCCAGCGTGGCAGAGAGCAGAAGGTAAGAACCCAAAGGGTGGCCTGAATGCAAAAGGTCGTGCCTCTGCTAAAGCGCAGGGGATGAATCTCAAGCCGCCAGTCAAGAAGGCTGAGGCTGCTAAGTCTCCTAAGTCTGCAGGACGACGCAAGTCTTTCTGTGGTCGTATGTGTGGGATGAAGGCCAAGAACACTTCTAATAAGACTGCTAGAGATCCGAACTCAAGAATAAACAAGTCGCTACGCGCTTGGGATTGTAGTTGCAAATGAAAAAGAAAGCAGCATTCTGGGATACAAAGAATCCTAAAGAGAAGTCAAAGAAATTAACGCCAGCACAAAAGGCAGCAGCAAAGGCAAAGGCTAAGGCAGCAGGACGACCTTATCCAAACCTAATAGATAACGCAGCAGCATCTCGTAAAAAGAAGAAGTGAGGTAAATAGGTGGCACTAGGACAATACGGTACAACGCTATTAGATGAACTGAATCGTCTGGCTAATGGTGGCACCTATCGAGCACCAAGTGAGATGGTTGACCAAGCGTTGGCTGCTCGTCAATGGGCAGCACAACGCTCAGTATCAACAAACTATACAGACACAGTGGGAGTTCTCAATGCGATTGCGGGTACGGCTAGTGATAATCGTCTTGATTACAATGGCGTATGTAATCTCATCGCTGGCACTTTTCAACTACCTGCAGCGCAGGCTCTCAGAGCGGTGTCATCTTGAGTGCTAAATACAACTTGGTCTGTGACCAAGCAACCACATTTAATTTTCAGTTCCAGATCAAGAACGACTCAACTCCTTGGGACTTGACTGGTTATACAGGAACTATGACTGTACGCCCATTCGTTGGTGCTCAAACTACAACTGTAGTAGCAAGTACTGCCAATGGTCGTATGGTTTTTACTGCACTGACAGGACGTATCAATGTAACTATTGATGCAACAACTACTGGTAATATTGCAGCAGGACGTTATTCGTATGATCTAGTATTAGATTCAGGCACAACAGTTACACGTATCCTTGAAGGCAAATTCGTAGTGACAGGAGCAGTAACCCAGTGACAACGATTATCGTTATTGAAAACATCACACCACAGGTTGGTGTAGAACTTTCCCAGGACCAAGGTCCACAGGGTGGAGTAGGCGCTACAGGACCATCAGGTCCAGCAGGGCCCACTGGCCCTATTGGTGCAACTGGTCCTACGGGAGTTACTGGCGCAACAGGTGCGACAGGAACGACAGGAGCAACAGGTGATACAGGAAGTACTGGACCGACTGGCCCGACGGGTGCCACGGGTCCTACTGGAAGTACGGGACCCACAGGACTTACAGGTCCAACGGGCGATACGGGAGTCACAGGTGCAACAGGACCTGTTGGCGCTACAGGAGTCACGGGAGTTACTGGACCTACGGGACCAGTTGGAGCAACTGGAACAACAGGAGCGACAGGTGCGACAGGACCTGCAGGTGCGACTGGCCCACAAGGGGTCACAGGCCCACAGGGTGTAACTGGAGATGTCGGCCCTACTGGTTTAACGGGCGCTACAGGCCCTGCAGGGGCTACAGGACCCATTGGAGCAACAGGTCCACAAGGTGTTACAGGAGATATTGGTCCGTCAGGACCTGCTGGTGCAACAGGCCCAGTAGGTGCCACTGGACCGCAAGGAGTTACAGGTGATGTTGGACCTACTGGTGTTACTGGTGCCACTGGCCCTGATGGGGCTACTGGTCCTGTTGGAGCGACTGGACCGATAGGTGCTACTGGACCTCAAGGCGTCACTGGCGATACAGGACCGACAGGTCCAATCGGTGCTACGGGTCCAGCAGGTGCAACAGGTCCTGAAGGTGCAACTGGTCCGACTGGACCGCAAGGCACAACTGGATCTACTGGTCCAACTGGTGCAACAGGAGCAACAGGTCCTGGTGCAGATGCGCTACCAATCGTTTTAATGCTAGGCGGGATGTAGGATTCTCGTATGAGATTCCACGTTATTAGCCTGCCACATACGCAAACAACTAAAGATTACGTCAACTGCGCCTATACCGAAAAGGTGAGACGCTTTTGTATAATGATGAAGAACCTTGGGCATACGGTCTATCTGTATGCCAGCGAGGATAACGAAGCACCGTGTGATGAACTGATTACTTGTATTACTAAAGAGCAGCAAGTAGAAGCACTGGCAGGTAAGCACTTCACAGAGGCAGAGTTTAATAACGCACTACCTCACTGGCAGATCTTTAATGGTAAGGCTATAGCAGAACTAGGCAAGCGCCTAGAGAAGAAAGACTTTATCTGCCTTATCGGTGGAGCAAGCCAGGAACCTATTGCTAAGGCTTATCCAAACCACATCAGCGTAGAGTTTGGTGTGGGTTACGGTGGAGTATTTAGTAAGTACAAAGTGTTTGAATCCTACGCTTGGATGCACAGCATCTATGCAATGTTTAAGAACCCAACGCTAGTAGATGGAAACTTCTATGATGCGGTAATCCCAGGATACTTAGAGCCTGAGATGTTTCCATTGCAGGAAAAGAAAGAAGATTACTACCTATACGTAGGACGTATGGTAGATCGCAAAGGTATCGGAATTGCTCAGCACGTCTGTAAAGAGATGGGCTTGAAGTTAATTATGGCAGGACCTGGTAAAGACCCAAAGATTGAGTATGGCGAATGGGTTGGACCAGTTGGTCCTGAAGAACGTGCAAAGTTAATGGGCGGTGCTACTGCCTTGTTTGCACCAACGCTTTACATAGAACCTTTCGGAAATGTAGTTATCGAAGCACAGACCTGTGGAACTCCAACGATTACCACAGACTGGGGAGCATTCACAGAAACTAATCCACAAGGTGTTACTGGATACCGTTGCAGAAATGCAATGGAGTTTGCAGTAGCAACAGAGTGGGTTAAGAGTTTAGACCCAGTAGCAATACACAAGCGAGCAGTATCTCTGTACTCCTTAGATGCTATCGCACCACAATATGAACAATACTTCGCAAGACTTCTCACACTATGGGGAGATGGCTGGTATGAAAGGAAATAATGCCAACACTGAACGAACTGGTGGACGAGGTAAAGGCTAACTTACAAGGTTACGCTTTACGTCAAGACCGTATTACCTATGTTGCTAACCCTGCTGGTTTAACAACCACTAGCACATCTATCACCGTTGGCTCATCTTCTAACTTAGCCAAAGGTATTATTGAAGTTGATGATGAACTAATGTGGATTGATTCCTTTGACAAGGCTAATAACGTAATGAACGTTATCCCAGGCTTTGGTCGTGGATATCAAGGAACTACAGCATCGCCTCACTCACAGTATGCACCAGTAACTCTATCTCCAACCTTCCCACGTAACTCTATTAAGAAGGCTATCAACGATACGATCAACAGTTTCTATCCTAAGTTGTGGATTATTAACTCTTACACATTTACCTTTAACGCATCTCAGGTTACATACCCATTGCCTGATGACTGCGAAGGTGTCCTATTTATCTCTTGGCAAACCACTGGTTCTAGCCAGGAATGGCTACCAGTAAATCGCTGGCGCTTAGATGGTATGGCAAATGCTGCCACCTTCAACACAAACAATACAATTAACATCTATGAAAACGTACAACCTGGTCGTACAATTCAGGTTTGGTATACCGCCACGCCGAACACTCTTGACGCAAATACAGATGATTTTTCTGACGTATCTGGTCTACCAGATTCTTGCAGCGATGTGGTCGTACTCGGCGCATCATACAAACTACTGTCTTATCTTGACGCTGGACGAATCAATCTCTCTAGTGCTGAAGCCGATCTAAACGATTCCAAGTTACCATCATCTGCAGGTGCTGCAGCATCACGTTACATCTTTGCCCTCTATCAACAGCGTCTGAATGAAGAAGCGTTGAAGTTGGCAGACAAGTATCCAATAAGAATCCACTATACCCGTTAGGTAAGGAAAGCCAATGACTCGCAAGTATTCGTCTATCAGCGTTGAAACAACGCTGGCTTCGACAATTTCTAACAGTGCAACCACTATGACTGTAGCCGCTGGTACTGGTTCTGCCCTTATGGGTGGAGTCACGCTGGCAGCAGGCAACGTAGACCAGTTTACAGTTGCACTCGATGTTGATACACAGAATGAAGAAGTAGTATTTATTACAGCAGTATCTACCGACACCTTTACTATTGTTCGTGGTCGTGCTGGAACATCTGCTATCTCTCATACTGGCGGTGCTACCGTTAAGCACGTATTAACTTCTGATGACCTTAACTTCTACACAGCAGGTGTGGCAACAGCAGATGCAGCAATTCCTAATGCAATCGTTACAGCCAAGGGCGACATTATTGCAGCAAGTGCAAGTGCGGTACCAGATAACCTTGCCGTTGGAACTAATGGACAGGTGCTGACTGCAGATTCTGCAGCAACACTGGGAGTTAAGTGGGCTACGCCTGCAACTGCAGATCTAACAATCAACGCTAAGACTGCTAACTACAGCCTAGTAGCAGGTGATGTTAATAAGTTAATCACTATGAGCAGTGCTTCAACAACAACACTGACAGTGCCTAATGGAGTTTTTACAACGGGCCAGCAGATTAACGTACAGCGCCTTGGAGCAGGAGCAGTCCAGATTAGAAACGATGGAACTACTGTTCTTACATCAACTGGTTCTACATCAACAGCCCCAGACTTACGCGCTCAATTCAGTGCAGCAACCATTATCTGTACATCAAGTAACAACTTCACAGTGATTGGGGATCTATCCTAATGCCAGCCTATAAAGTACTAGCGCAGTCAGCGCCTAGCGCTGCAACTGCTACAACGTTGTTAACAGCAACTAGCGCAACTATCGTATCTACACTACAGGCAGCAAACCGTGGTGGTACACAAGATTCCCTTCGTATTGCAGTGCGCCCAGCAGGTGCAACTCTTGCTAATGAGCACTACATCGCATACGACGTACCGCTTGCTGCAAATGCTGTGCTATCGCTACAGGGTGGTATCACATTGGCTAACACAGATGTTATTACCGTGTACTCAACAAGTGGTAATACCTCATTCTCAGCATTCGGATCGGATGGCAACTAATGGCTATTAACATTGTAGGTGGCACAGTCAGTCCATCAACACCGTTGACTATTGACGCAAAAACTGGAACTACTTATACCTTTGTCTTGCAAGATGCTAACAACGAACTGATTACAGCAAGCAACGCATCTGCTCAGACTTACTCAATCCCAACTAACGCATCTGTTGCATTCCCAATCGGAGCACAAATCAACATCATCCAGATTGGTGCAGGTCAGGTAACTATTCAAGCAGTTACATCTGGTACAACAACTATTCTTTCTAACGGAGCAACTGCTGCAGCACCTAAACTACGAGTGCAGTATTCATCTGCAACTTTAGTTAAGGTAGCAACAGATGCCTGGTATGTGATTGGAGATATTGCCTAATGCCTATTCTCGGAATCTTTGCATCTTCTATTTCAGGTTCTAAAGCAGGAATACTCGTTGACTACCTTGTCGTTGCAGGTGGTGGCGGTTCAGGTAATGGTGGAAGTTGGAACGCTGGCGGTGGAGCAGGCGGTCTTCGTTCAACTGTAACCGCAACTGGCGGAGGCGGATCATTAGAGACTGCATTAACTCTTGCATTAAATACTCCTTATGCTGTAACAGTCGGCGCTGGTGGTGCTGCTGGAGTTAACGGCAACAATTCAGTGTTTTCTACCATTACATCTATTGGTGGCGGTAGGGGTGGAAAAGATGCAAATGGCATTGAATCCACTGGTGCATCTGGCGGTTCAGGCGGTGGTGGTTCTGCTAATACTTATGCTGGTGGCGCAGGAACTGCCAATCAAGGTTTTGCTGGCGGTACAGGTTCAGGCTCTAACAACGGCGGTGGTGGTGGTGCTGGTGGTGTTGGTGGCAATGCTTCAGGTGCAACCACTGGAGCAGCAGGTGCAGGTTTAGCAGTAGCGATTACTGGTTCATCCGTAACTTATGCAACTGGTGGTGCTGGTGGAAATAGTGCAGTAGCAGGAACAAGCAATACAGGTAATGGTGCTACTGGTAGCGGTTCAGGTGCTACTACAGCAGCAGGTGGTTCAGGAGTTGTCATAGCCCGTTACTCAGGCACTACACAAAGAGCCTACGGCGGAACTATAACTACTTCAGGTGGCAACACAATCCACACATTTACCTCTTCAGATACTTTTTATACTGGTGCTGCAGGTGCAACTGGTGGAACTATTACAATGCCAAATTATCCTGTCTTTATTCACACATTTAATTCTTCAGGCACATTCACTCCATCTGCAAACCTTACTGCTAACTATCTTGTAGTAGCAGGTGGCGGTGGTGGTGCTAATGACAACGCTGGCGGTCTTGCTGGCGGTGGTGGTGGAGCGGGTGGACTTCGCTCCACAGTAACTGCTACAGGCGGTGGCGGTTCTTTAGAGTCTGCGCTATCTCTTACAAATGGAACTAATTACACAGTAACTGTTGGTGCTGGTGGACCAGCAGGTGCAAATCGTGGAGATGTTATACCCAATGGCAGCAATTCTGTATTTGGTACAATCACAAGTCTTGGCGGTTCTGCTGGTTTAAGTAACGGTGCAAGTCAAGTCACAGGCGGTTCAGGCGGTGGTGGTATTGGTTATCAATTTAGCGGCGCGGGTTGTGCTGGTACAGCAAATCAAGGTTACGCGGGTGGTTCGGTTGTTCCATCTGCCGATACACCAGGCGGTGGTGGTGGTGGTGCAGGAGCAGTAGGTGGAAACTCAAGCGGCGGTGGTGGTAATGGTGGCGCTGGAGTTGCGACTTCTATTTCAGGTTCATCTGTTACATACGCAGGCGGTGGCGGTGGAAGTGGAATCACACCACAAACAGGTGGTACTGGTGGCTCAGGCGGTGGCGGTAGAGGTGCAGGAAATGCCATTTCAAGCGTTGCTGGTACAGTAAATACAGGCGGCGGCGGTGGTGGTGGTTCTCTTGGTTATGCGGCAAGCGCAGGCGGATCAGGCATCGTTATTGTTTCCTACACACTAGCCAAAGCGTTTGGTGGAACAGTTACTAATACTGGAACTCACTGGGTTCATACATTTACAAGTTCAGGAACATTTACTCCTACGCAATCATTAACTGCTGACTACTTAGTAGTTGCAGGTGGTGGTGGTGGTGGTTACGCCAACAAGGGTGGTGGCGGTGGAGCGGGCGGTTTACGTTCTACAGTTACCGCAACTGGTGGAGGCGGATCATTAGAAACGGCTCTATCTCTTACTGCAACAAACTACACAGTTACTGTCGGTGCTGGCGGTGCTGGTGCGATTACTGTTGATACTAACGTTGGAACAAACGGTAGTAATTCAGTGTTCAGCACTATTACATCAACTGGTGGTGGCTATGGTTCAAGTGCTAGATCTGGTCCAGGAAATACATCTGCTGGTCCTGGTGCTGCTGGTGGTTCTGGTGGTGGCGCTGGTGTTGGATTTGCAGTTTCAAATGTTGGTGGTGCTGGTACAGCAAACCAAGGTTATGCAGGTGGTGCAAATAATGGCGCAAGCGATTCTGCTTCAGGTGGTGGCGGTGGTGCTGGCGCAGTAGGTGCTAACGCAACATCAACTGTAACTGGCGCTGGTGGTGCAGGTGTTGCAGTAGCGATCACAGGCACATCTGTTACTTACGCTGGCGGCGGTGGAGGTGGCGGTAACGTTTCTTCAGGCGGCGCAGGAGGTGCAGGTGGTGGTGGTAGAGGTTATTCAAGTGTGCAATCACCAAGTTCAGGTACTGCTAATACAGGCGGTGGTGGCGGTGGCGGAGGCACAGGAGCAAACAATAATGGTGGCTCTGGTATAGTTATTATCCGTTACCCAGTATAAGGAGATCCAATGACTAAAGATAACGTAACTAAAATTAAAGAAACAAAGCAAACACAATGCTTCTCATATGAAGTAGTGATGTTAGTTCACATTATTGCAGATGATGAGGTAACAGCCAAGTCTCAACTTGATGAAAAGGGTGGCATTGTGACAAAGCGCGAAGTCAAGTTAGTAAATACAGCAACGCTTTACGGCGAAGAAAAGGATAAGTAAATGGCACATTTTGCTAAAGTAGTAGATGGAGTTGTCGAGCAGGTAATCGTTGCAGACACCAAGGAATGGTGTCAGGCAAACCTTGGCGGTGAGTGGGTACAGACTTCCTACAATACACACGCTAACCAGCACCCAGAAGGACGACCACTACATAAGAACTATGCAGGCGTTGGTTACACTTGGGACGGTACAGGATTTGCAGCACCTAAGCCATACGAATCTTGGACACTAGATACTGAGACTTATGTATGGAACGCTCCAACTCCAATGCCAGTAGAAGAAGGCAAGTTCTTTAATTGGGATGAAGCAACCCTAGCGTGGGTTGAAGTAGAACTTCCTGCTTAACTTTTAATCTTACAGACCTGAACAAGTCTCTAAACTGTTCATATTTTTATGCCAACTTAAAGGAGTGTAGATGCCATACGGCGATGATATTACCGAGGGTCTGGTCTATACCCTTTCCAACCCTGCAGGATCTACCAACTATTCAGCAACTGGTGAAGCCTACGATGTAGCAATCGGCGGTCTTCCTTTCTTCTTGATGAATAGTGACGACTCACCATATCGTCGCGTAACAGCGCAGTACCGTAAGCAACAGATTGACCAGAGCCGTGAGCCTGGTGAGCAGACGCTTACTGGTTGGTGGCTACGCTCTCAGTCTTCATTCCACTACGGACAAGGCATCAAGTTCTTTGAACCTATCCAGGATGAGTCACTACGCTTCCAGTACACAGAGTCTAAGGGCATTGATGTCTGGACTAAAGGACAAGCAACACTGCTCAAGTCTTGTGTCAGCCAGCACGTAGTTACTGGTGGTATTCAGGCCAATGGTCGTCCGTGGCAAATGATGCGTTCTATCCAATGGACCACAAACAGTATCAAGTACGACGGTGTACTTCTTACAGATGAGTACGATGTAGATAAAGTCTTTCCAAAGATCACAGTATCTATTACTAACAAAGCCCTTACTACAAATGTAGCAACGCTGACAACCAGTGCAGTACACGGTCTATGTACTGGTATGGAGATTGTCATTACTGGTGTGGATGCTACCTTCAATGGTACCTATACCATTACAGCGGTGCCAACAACTACCACCTTTACCTATGCAAAGACTGCTTCTAACGTTGCATCTACCCCAGTTAGCCCAGCAGGTACAGGCGTAGCAGAGATTATCCACTTCATTGATTACAACTCAGGATCAGACTACCCAGTATTTGCTATCTGTGATGATGGAGTCAACGCTTACTGGGTTACCAATAAATTAGTTGGCGCAAACCAAAGACTTACTGTGTTTAAGAAGCCATTAACTGGTGACTCAACTACTGCAGAAACTCAAATGTTCCAGTCAACTACGGTTGCAACTACCAACGCTGTTATGGAATACACCAAAGAACGTATCATTATGTGCGTCAATGATTCAGTCTATGAGTTTCCAACTAACCAGTCATCTATGCCTACTGCCGTCTATACACACAGAGACCAAGACCATATCTTTACTAGCGTTACCTCTAGTGGTGCTGCTATCTACATCTCAGGATACTCAGGTATCCAATCTAATATCTATAAGTTTACTCTGACTACAGCAGGTGCTATGCCTACACTGACCAGTGCTATCACTGCAGCAGAACTACCAGTAGGTGAGATTGTATTTAAGATTGCTTACTACCTTGGCAATATGGCTATTGGCACCAACCAAGGTATGCGTATGGCAGATGCTAGTCAGTTAGATGGTTCTATTACCTACGGTGCTTTGATTTTTGAATCAGACCAACCAGTCTTTGACTTTGGTTTCCGTGATAGATACATCTGGGCAGCATCTGGTGTGGATGGTCAGGTCGGTGTAACTCGTATTGATATGGGTCAACCACTAGGCAACCTACAATTCCCGTATGCCTATGACTTATATGACCCAGCAGACACGCTAACCCACTACACAACAGCCTGTGCTTTCCTTGGTGATACCAACCGCCTTGCATTCTGCAACGCTGGTAATGGAACAGACGGAACTATCTACATTGAATCAGCATCTACTCTATTAGCAGAGGGCTTCTTGCGTACAGGTTATGTACGCTACAACACACTAGAACTAAAGATCTATAAGTTAATGCAGGCTCGTGTAGATACCACTAATGGTGGACTTAACATTGATTCTATTGACTATGCAGATAACTTCTTCCGCATCGGTACCTTTGCTCAGGAATCTACTGTGCCAGAGGTTAACATCAACTATCCACAGGCATCTCAAGAGTACCTTGGCTTCCAGTTCACACTGACTCGTTCATCTACTGATGTAACTAAGGGACCATTGTTTACTGGTTACCAGATCAAGGCACTGCCTGCTATCCCACGTCAGAGACTTATCCAGTATCCATTGTCTTGCTTTGACCACGAATCAGATCACTTCGGCGTAGAGGTTGGCTATGAAGGCTCAGCATACGTTCGTATGAGCCAACTAGAAAACATTGAAAACGTTGGTGACACCATCCGTGTTGAAGACTTTAGAACTGGTGAGTCTTACATTGGACTTATCGAAGAGATGGACTTTAGAAATGCAACACCTTCGGATAAGCGATTCAGCGGATATGGCGGATTGCTCTTAGTAACCATTAGGACGGTCTAATGCAGGCACAAGACTACGCAACAATTGCTGTTGCAGTATGCACAATCATTGGTGGCTTTGTTGGCGCAGTGCGCTGGCTTGTTAAGCACTACCTCAATGAACTCAAGCCTAATGGTGGTTCAAGCGTTAAAGATTCTATTACTAGATTAGAAACCAAGGTAGAGATTTTATACCAGATGATGCTACAAGAGGGAAAGAAGTGAACGATGAAACCTGTTGCAAAGAAAGCCACGCCTGCCGCTATTGCTGTCCTTCGACAAGCCACAGCGATAGCGCCTTTACGCAAGAAAGTATCCGATGGATTACTACCGAGCAAGGCGCACATCAATCAG
>Ga0247723_1000535_pt1 | contig 25933 bp, 65 predicted proteins | sample MSEWelMarce5H_FC_FD_189079 | JGI IMG/M metagenome (GOLD analysis project Ga0247723, IMG submission 189079) | Subsurface sediment microbial communities from gas well in West Virginia, United States - MSEEL Well Study Marcellus 5H_FC | ecosystem: Environmental > Terrestrial > Deep subsurface >... | reverse complement strand
GGGGTTTTGTATTATAGTGGTACTTTGTGGGAGTTTGTGGTAAATTGTGTAATTAACTATTTTTTAATATATAAATTGCTAAACGATGAAAGTTGTTATCAATGGTTGCTACGGAATATTTAGTTTATCTCCAAAAGCAAAAGATATTCTCACTATGATATTGGGAGTAGAGGAGTGCTATAATTTGGAACTCTATGAGAACAGAAACAACCCTATCCTTGTCGCCCTTGTGGAAAATATGGGGAAGGATGCCAGTGGCGGTAACTCTAAGTTAGTGATAGAGGAGATTGAGGATGGTCTATCTTATGATATAGACGAGTACGATGGATTTGAGAGTGTCCATACCTACTTGGGAGTAAGCGTTGAAGAGCTGCAAACAGGGGTAAGTGAAGAGAAATTGAGGTTATTGAAGTACACCTATAACAATGAAATCAGAGTAATATAAACCAATAAATAAAAATCAAATGAGACCAATCAACAACCTTATCCCTTGTATTGGGACAGACTTTCATGAAGTGTTTGACTACGTTACTAAGGCCACCCCGATATGCCTTTATACGTATGAGACTTGTAATGCCAACTATAATCGCGATGGCCTCTATGTAGAGGATCGTGATGAGAGGGATGATAATAAGAGTAATTACAAGTATGGTCTTATTAAACAAGCAGTTAGTGAGACTTACGGCCATAATAGGATGGACAATAAGATTACCCTTGCCTACTCTGTCCCTTATGATATTAGTGAGGATGGAGATTTGATGGAGGTTAATGTGTATGTTACTTATTGGGATGGTAGAATTAGTATTAGTAGTACTGTTTTCTTCTTTAGGGAGATTACAGGGTACAATGCTTACAGGGTAGTTATGCCACAGCCTAAGGGGGTTGAGGGGTATTGGTATACCGATACAAATGGTAATAGGTCTCATACATGGGACTTTGAACAATCAATTGGAGAATAGTCATTCATTCATCAATCAATAAAACCACAGTTATGCAGAACATTGCAGCATTCACAATTCAGAACAACCATGCAGATAATATGGTTGTATCTCACCTTGTTATTGGATATAGCAGGGTTGATGCCTTTTATAAGGAGTACTCTAGTCTCCCAGAAAGTGAAAGGGCTTTCCTTATTAACGATATCTTCATGTATGAGGATATTGACACGGCATTGGCCCACCACATTGATGCTATTATAAGGTGTAAGGGTGACATGGCATTGACTAACCACATTGAGGGGGTTCTTAAGGATGTAGAAGTTGATAACAATTATCCTAAGGTTGTGGGTAAGATTGAATTACCTGAGGATTGTAGTAGTATTTTTGATAATGGTTGTGAGAACTGCGGTCATGATATTGATGATTGTTGGGGAGCTTGGGGCCATATTGTTAAGGTTAGGGATGAGGTGTATGGTACATGGAGTGAGGTAATGATATGTAATGATTGCTATTGTGCCAATGTTGAAAAAAGTTTAAATATTAATTAATCACCCCGTTAAAATCAAAGGTTATGACTAGAGAACAATGTAAAAGAATAATGCCTGTCATTGAAGCGTTTGCTAATGGAGAACATATTGAGTATTGGGACAGCATAGAGATAGTTGGAAGAACCCAAAGAGGGAAATGGAAAACGGAAGATTATAGTTTAGGGTTTGGTGTTCATCCTTCCTATTATAGAATGATAAAGGATGGTATGATCCATTACTTTGATGGCAGACCTTCTAAATACGATACGCTAAATAAATATTCATTTTAAAAAAAATCAAGTTTATGGAAAAGAAATTAGAGTTCATTAGTACTGTATCATTTGTATTCTTTATCGTATCTATGTTATTTGTATTGGGGGTTGAGAACCCTATTGAGTTTGATATTTGGGGTAAAATGCTATTGTTTACCCTTGTGGTTAGTATGTTGGGGACTGTTGTACCCCTCATTATCAGTAAGAGTAAAGAAAAATATTAATCAATAATTAAAATCAAGATTATGTTTAATTTCACAGATTGTTTTGATTTGCTTACCCCAGAACAGCAAATAAACTTCCACTTTGAGTTCAAACGGTTACGGGGTGAGGATGTGTTTGAGAAAGGGTATGCATATCTATCCTTTGATCATCCCAAAGAGATTATCTCCCTTGCCTTTGATTGGACTAAGACAAGTCAAGGTGTAGATTATTGGAGAAATTTGTATTGGGAATTGCAAAAGGTAATGAATTTGTTTGAGTATTCATTCTCTAATAATTAATGTATGGGAGTAGGTATATTTGTTATATGCATACTGTTGTATGCTATCAACGAGAACATCAGAAGAAATAAACCACAATAAAAATCAAGGTTATGAAAAAAGCAATGCTTTTACTCAGCATCTCAGCGGGTCTGTTCTCTTGTGCAGATACCCACAATGTCAGATTACTATCCACGGGAGGGGTAGTTAAGGCTATTGATATCCAAGATAGGGACTTTAAGACGGGTGATACTGTCTGTGTATCACCCGAAAGGTATACCTATAATAATGAGTGGAGAGTATGTGAGGATGGGTCTATGAAAGATACCCTCTACTCTTTTAGTTATACTAGACCAGACAGTACTTATGGTATTACTATCATAGAACACGCTAAAGGGATAATTAAATAGTCCTGTGTGTTTCCGCAAAAAGCAATCGCCTTGTTAAAACGTTTTAATATTGTAATATGAGAAAGTTATTTCTTTTATTGATTATCTGTTATATGTTTTCATCTTGTTATACAGTTACCCAGGTCGGTAACTGCAAGTATTATACCCCGAAGAACTTAAGTAGTCGGGGTAAAGCACATCACCCAATACATTTTTAATATGAAGAAAGTTATCCTTCTAGTCCTAGTGACTGCTATGTTTGCTAGCTGTGCACCCGGTATGTATTCAATACATACTCCCGACAGTGCTACCCGTTGTAATATATACGGTCACAAGTTAGGACCTAAACCTAAAAAGGTAGCTAACATTAAATTTTAAATCATCTTTAAATTATTGGTTATGGCATTCAATAAAAAAATCTTTTGGGCTGAAGACTTTAATAAGGGTCTAGCCGAAGGTGGTATGTTTACTAGATGCTTTGAGCTAAGACAGTTCTTAGACCTTTTTGAAAAGAAAGGTTATGAAATAGTTGGTCTTAGGTTTGATGATAATAATCTTGAAGTAATTGTAAAGAGTAATGAGAGTAATGATGAATAAGTTATTACCCCTCCTATTGTTAACCCCCATAGCTTCAGGTAGCATGGGGGTTTTTCATACCCCTCCCATTCCGAATAAGCCTAAACAAATCTCAGAGATAGTTACTATGACTACCTACACAGTAGAGAAGAGTCAGACAGATAGTAACCCCTTTGAGACTGCTAGTGGTATGATTCTAGATAAAAAGAATCCTGCTAAGCATAGGGTAGTAGCTGTTAGTAGAGACCTTAAAGGTACATTTGCCTTTGGGGATTCTATTCTGATAGTTGCTGGTAACTACTCTGGCATATACTATGTGGAGGATGTTATGAACAAAAGGTTTAAGAAGAAGATAGATCTTCTGATTAACCCTAAGGATAAGCACACCAAATTAAATAATGTCAAAATTGTAAAGCTATGACTGAAGAAACAGTTAGAGAACTACTCTCCTCCTATGTTAAGGAGTTTGAAGAGTTGATAGAGTACCATGCCAATGTCTATAAACTTATGGGAAGTAGCACTAGCGAATCCCCTATGTGGTTTCAGTACAGAGGTAGAGAACATATGTGCTTTATGTTTAAGAACTCACAAAAGAGTGACATATGGTTTAGCATCCCTATTAAGGATGATGATGTAGACATTGCTAGTTACTCTCAATCTGATTGGATATATGACTTCTTTAAGGAAGTTAAGTATGCCTATCTAAAAGAAAATCACCCCACAGTTTATTCACAAATCAAATAAAAACCACAACATGAAAGAGTTATTTAAAAGCAAGTTAGTAGTAATTACCTTGATCAAAGGGTTTGTATTCGGTGTTAGTTTAAATAACAGCAGCACTGAGATGATCGTACTGATTGGATGTATTGTCTTTGAGTTTCAATTGCCTAAGTTATTTAAGAAAGAAACTAAATCCCCATACGATATAATATGAACAACTTAACCACACAGCAACTCAGTGACCTTTATGTTTGCGTAAGCACAAGGTCTCAAGACATCCTAAAAGGTTACAATGAACTTACTGTAGAGGATGCCCCAAGCATGTATTGGATGAGGTTGACCGGCTACAAGAACTATTAGACCTTATTTGGTTAGAATTAAAATTATCAAAGTAGTTATGAAAAAGCATGAAGTAGAAGAACTAATGTTTGCAGGGGTAATGATCTTTGCAAGCATTGTAATTGCATTAGGTATCATATCTTTAATCTTTAAATTCATTATGCAACAATGAAAAATCTTTTGCCTGAGTTCAAGATATCCCTTAAGAAGAAGGGATCATTTGAAGAGATGTTTCCTATCCATAGTTCAGAAGAGGCTGCTGCCTTATGTAGGAAATGCTTTGAAGCTGACCTCATAGATTGGAGGGAAGAGTTCATTGTGATAGCATTGAACCGAGCCAACAAGGTCTTAGGATTCTACAAGATTAGTAGTGGTGGGGTTGCCGGAACTGTATGTGACCCTAAGATAGTATTTCAATTTGCACTACTATCTAATGCATGCCGTCTTGTCCTTAGCCATAATCATCCATCAGGTAATCTTCAACCATCTGCAGGTGATAGAGATATCACAGAAAAGTTAGTTAAGGGAGGAAAGATGTTAGACATTGAGATAATAGATCACATCATAGTCACCTCTGAAGGATATACTTCTTTCTGTGACGAGGGATGGCTTTAATTAGTTAGCAGTTTTGGTTAGACGGGGGTTGTTTCTACTTCCCCCTTTTTAATTATCTTGTCAATCAATTTTAAATAAAATAAAAACAGAGTCATGAAAAAAGTAATGTTTGTATTCGGTATGCTTGCATCAGTAGTATTAGTATCTTGCGGTAGTAAGTCAGGACAAAGACAACCTGGCAAAGCAGTCAGGGTTAGAGAAGTAGAAACCAATCAGGTTAACTTTGTTAGACTCAACACTGTTGAACAAGGAATCTATCGTGTAGGAGATACACTAAAGATGAACGGGGTTACTCATTCAGTAGTGTATAACATTGAGGATATCATATCCCTAAAGCATTCAGGTATGTTGGAGAATGTAGTAATTGAAAAATAATATCTACTACTTATGGAACAAGAAGAGAACCTTAAACTAGAGTATCACAGAATACTTACAATGGTTAAAGCTATCAACTCCTCTACTACTATGATAGAAGCAGCTCGTAAGTTGGGAGTAGGCAAGAGTGTTTTATATGATGCAATTAGATTTAGTAACTTGAAAATGAATAAAGCATCTTGTAGAATAGAAAGGGGTCAAAAGTTTAAATACAAGGATGAGTTCGGTAACTCATATGTAGGAGAATATATTTAAATAAAATAAAAAATATGAAAAAGATTATTGTATTCCTATTGTTAGCCACGATGGTATCGTGTGCAGCTACTAAAAAAGATTGCAGAGGCGGTGTTCATTACCGCTTAAAGAACGGCATATATCTTTAAAACTCAGGTCATAAGAGTATAACACCACCACGCTTATGCTATTAAAAATCCAATGGTCAAACAGACCAACGTCGCACTATTCTCCGATAGAGAACGTGCAGAAAACTGTCAGTGAGTTGTATGAGGATCCTTGCAACTACGGAGTAACAGTGACGGTAACCAATGAGGATGGAGAGTCTGTAAAGTTTAACTACTCAGAGAAAGTGTCTAAGAGAGGCATCCGAGAGAAGTTATTAGAGTTGCAGAATCTAATGTGGTAATTGTGGTTAAGCTTAGCCCGCCCATTTTTATGGGTGGGATTTTTATTAAACAACAAATCTAAAAATAAAAGTTATGATTAGTTATTACGCTGAAAGAAAAATCAAAGCAAGAGACTTCAGAGACCTATCAGAAATAGATAGGAAATTATTTGTTCAAAGACTTATAAACCAAGTCCTCTACGATCCTAGTAGGTTTGAAATGGCTATGAAGTTGATTGAAAATTGGGAAAAGAATTCAAACATTGTAAAAGAAAAATAAAATGGAACAATCATTCATTATCGGATTCGTAGTCTTAATAGCTGTAGTATCACTACTACCATTGTTGGTATTGCACATGAGTAGAAGAAGGCAGGATGAGTATCTCACCAGCTTCTACAATGCCTGCAATGATCTTAGAGATCACATCCACAATTGTACTAGTAGAGCTGAAGTCATCGAACTATTTGATGACATAGTAAATGTAGAAGAGTCTTTCAATGATCTTATACCTCATGCGGTATTAGATAAGGAAATAAAGTTGCTAGACACATTGCTTAATAAAAAATCTAAAAAGTTTAAATGATGGAACACGCAAAAGTAGGAGATATAATTAAAATACTAGACGATAACTATGGAGATTGGGTTATAGTTGGCAGAGAGTATTATGTTGAATCTGTATCTGATGGGGCTATGGGAGAGAGAGTATACGAATTAAGGGGTGTAGATTCGTCTTGGTGTGGTGAGCCTAGTCACTTTAAGATAGTAAGTAGGAAGAATATTGCTGAGGTTCATCCTAAATACGATACGTTCCATAAAGGTAACACTGTCCGTAGATGGAGAAATGTAGAAGATTGGGAGTGGGAATCTATTGGGGAGGTTGATCTTCCTGATATGGGAGAAGATGTAGAAGTTGAGTCTATTGATATGGGGCATAGTGAAAAAGAACCTAGCTTCTATTCTAAAGAGTATGAATATTGGTATCCAATGAAGGCATTCGTTTTAGCAGAGTATTATAATCAACCAATAACAAACCGGGGGACAGCGGAACTGAACACCACAGACCATGGCAAAAGTAAAATCAGCACCGGCATCAGCATTGAAGTACAGAGACTTGCTCCTTCAATCAGCACAGGACAAAGAACTTCAAGAGGTGGAGTTCAGGGTAGAGGAAATGCAGCAGTCACTAGAGGCGGATATTCTAGCCACAAAGCGATCACTGGCAGGTGAGAGAGCTACGTTGGTTAGGTACAAGTCTCAGTTCCCACTCATGGCACAGTATGTAATCGACTCACAGATCAGGATCGAAAGTCTTGAGGATGGGTTGGCTAGACTGAATGCTTTGAAGCAGGAGTTGTTCTAGTCAAAACAAAGGGGGATGCTTGTAGGCTCCCCCTTTAATTTTATCAAGATGGTAACAGCTAAGTTTATCAAGTGTGACAATTGTAAAAAGATATACACCCAGACTACATACAAAAAGAAAAAGTCTTTGGCTGTGTGTCCACATTGTAAAACAAAAAAACAAAAGGTATGAAGACTTACAAGTTTAAAGGTAGAGAGGTTACAGTCAGAGTGATCACATCAATAACTCCCAATCGTATTCAACTGAATGATTCTTTTGATGGGACTCCTTATGCTGTGGCTACCTCAAACATTCCAGCATTGGCTAACCTTGAGGGTTACGTAGCTGTTAAGAATTACAGCGAGAACGAAGGTATGTTAGAGTTCTTATTAGAGAACGATATAGTAGAGAGGCCTGTAACATTTGTAGAAGAGAACTATGTTTCATTTCCAATCTGTAAAATAAAGTAATATGAAAAAGAAAAAGCAAGACCACAAACCAGTCTACATAAATGTAGATCACAGTCCTTTATTAAATACCAAGCCCAGTAAAGAACTTCGTCCTAAATGTGTTAATTGTGAAAAGACTATAGTACTTAGAAGTACATGGTGGTACCCTGGTTCTGAAGGGTATCAGAAAGCTGCTCCCAAATTCATTTACGATGGTATAGGGTACTTCTGCTGTAGGAACTGTGCACAGCAGTATGGAACAGAAGCAGCACGTAAATTGTTAGGACATCCAGAATTTAATAACATAAAATAAAAACCACAAACATGAATCCTCCAAAAGGTTATTATCGTGGGCTACTTAGTAGCCACTTCCCAGAAATTAGAATCGCTTTCACTCACACTCCTATCATTGGATGTAGCAGGGTAAACCCAGAGAATGTGCTTAAGGTATTGGATGCCTCTGATGATCCATACGCTAAGTTCTACTCTGATGGTATCAGGAACGGACAACTAGTTACCATCGTAGAGAATGGACAAGAGTATGTCTACAAGAACAATGGCGAACTTTATTTTAAAAGCTAAAAAAACAGTAATGGAAAAACAATTATTCGTTATCGATGGGTATCGCATCTGGGCTACCACATATGAGGAAGCCTATGAAAGTTACTTAAGGATTCTTAAATTTTAAATCAAATAAACAATGGCAAGAAAAACAGCTGTGTCTGCCGCAGAGAACTTCAGGCAGTTAAAAAAGTGTTCTATAGGTAATACGAAAGTTACCATAGATGCTAACGGTAATGCATCAATGTTTCTGTTTGGTAATCGTATTGCATTCAGAACTACAGATGGAAGGACATTCATAACTACATGTGGATGGTCTACCTCTACTACCTACAGTAGGCTTAGAGAGATAGGAGGGTTTGGTATTAGAGGCGGTAGAGGACAATCTATCAATGGGGTACCTTGGGATGGTAGATGGGTAGAGATAGTAGACATGCCTCCTACTGTTGCTATATTCAAGAATGAACCACCAATAATTGATTGAGGATGTTTCAATTCTTTTCCGCAGTATTAGTAGGATTGATTGTTATCGCAGCAGTCTTCATTATGATATGGATGTTGATATCCTTATTGAGAAGTCTGAGGTGTTTAATAATCCTCCTACTAATACTTTTAGGTATTGGATATATAGGTAGTTTAATAATTAAACATTTGTTATGACAAAGACATCTTACAAAGAGGCTAAGAATAAAAAAGCCGCAAGAGAGTTTATCTTCTCACACTACAAACAACCTAAGATAGTAGGGCTTGCCGGCCCAGACATCAATGAGTACGTCTCTTGGTGTAAGAGTAATGGGTTCGAGGTAGATGAGATATGGGAGAAAGACCCAAGAGTTATGATGAAGCAGCTATCAGACATGAAGCATGACACTCCAATCAAGTATCGTTTTGGTGACATCAACAACACGATGCCTGACAAAAAGGATACTGTCTATGATCTAGACTACTGTGGATGCGTCAAGACTTTGTATGACTCAGTCATTAAGTTCAAGCAGAACATTGTTATGACCTTTGCAATAAGAGGTGTGGGAGTTGAGAAGACTATCAGTAGCTTCTTCAGTAAAAGAAAAGAGAAGGTAGAGACTCGTGTCAGTAAGTCTAGGCCTGTCAACCACATCAGCATCAAGACCAACCAAGGTAAGTACATACTAGTACCTTACTTCGACACCACCCCTATGCTAACTATAGCACGTATTTCTTAACCACAAAACAATAAGTTATGCCAATCAAAAAGAAACCAGGACGTAAACCTGGAGTACCAGTAGCCTTCTACACGAAAGTAGAAGACGACTTAGTTAGGTCAGTAGTAACAAATGGTAAGACAAACAAAGAGAATGCTGAGTGGCTAGCTAAGAAACTCAAGCGTCCTTTGTCATCAATGCATCAGAGATTGCTTAAGTTTAAAAAGGAGATGGGGCTTGCACGTATTACAGTACGCACTCCTAAGATGTCTAAAGTAGATGACCTACGTAGTGTAGTGCTGCCTAAGAACATTGCCTTAGAGTTTGAGGCAAGTAGATGTGTGCTTAAAGAAAACCACCTCATTATTTACTTCAAGTAAAACCCTGTGTGGTTCCCAAAAAATCAAGCGCCTCGTAAAAATCACTTCAAAAATAAAACATGAAACATTTACTAATTGAGAACAAAGGTGAACTAGATATTTCATCTCTCGTATTGCTAGGGGCTTCTACTAAAAGAAATGACTCCGGTAAGATTGGATTCTTCGGATCAGGTAATAAGTATGCAATAGCTACTTTGATTCGCCATGGCATAAAGTTCTATGTCTTCTCAGGCGATAAGAAGATAGACATAGCAATAGAAGATGTATCCTTTAGAGATATGGTGTTCAAAAGAATCTATATTGATGGTCAGGCTACTTCACTCACTACTGACATGGGACCTTTATGGGAACCATGGATGGCTATCAGAGAGTGGGTGTCCAATAGTATAGATGAAGGTTCCTACAGTGTAGTTGCCAGCACGGACAATGTATCAGGCAGAGAAGGGTATACAAGGTTCTATGTAGAACATGATCCATCTATCAATGAGATGATAGAGAATTGGAACAGTTACTTTACCTTTGATAGAGAGGATGTTGTTACTCAGGGAGTTGACGGTAAGATATTCCCTCAAACAGATGAGAACAATAATCTTGTACTGTATCGTAAAGGTATCAGGATATTCTTTGACAAGGGTATAACATCTCTGTATCAATATGATCTTAGTACATATGAGATCAATGAGAGTAGATTGGTAGATAGTATTCATACTGCAGAGTATCGCACTTGTAGGTTCTTAGCTAACACTTCTAATATATCTGTAGCTAGGAAGATATTGAAAGAGGCCTTCATAGATAACCATTGGGAAGGTAGGCTACCTTGGAGGTACGGCTGTGGTGGTTCTCTTGGTTCAGCATGGAGGACAGCTATTGACAATCATGTTATCATTGTAGATAATGTATCAGGATACTTCATGGACATACAACAGAGTAAGCCTTGTTACATTGTCTCAGTAGAGATGGCACAGCAGATCAAGCGATCATTCTCTGACGTCAAGGTATATGGTATGGATGATTCTGGTGATACTGTAGGGTTCAAGCAGGTAGATGCTAATACCAAGCAACAGTTCTTACTCAAAGATTGTCTCAAGTTCTGTGAAGAAACTCAGTATAGTGTAGACTATCCTATAGAGATTGTAGAGTTCGAGGACAATGCTGTGCTAGGTAGAGCCTTCCAGGGTAAGATACTTCTAGCTAGTAAGTTGTTTGAGCAGGGTAAGAAGGAGATAGTCAGGACTCTGATAGAAGAGAATGAACATCTTAAGACAGGGTTCAAAGATTGTTCAAGAGCATTTCAAAACCATCTGTTCAATCTATTCCTTACAGAAAAGGAAGAGAGGTTCGGATATTTTCTATAACAAATAAAAACAAAAGTTATGTTTAAGTTAACAAGCGTAGAAGAGTATGCAACAACTGTATACTATGCAGCAACTCTAGAAGATGATAAGGGTAATGAGTTTGAGTTTACCATGAAAGAGATTGATAACCAAGACATTGGGTCATTGACCTATGAAATCATATGGCTTGGTGAGAAACCAGAAGAAGAGATTGATGATGACTTCTTAGTAGACCTGTGTTATAAAGTAATGAATGATGATAACAATTAAAAACAAATCACAATGGGTACACCACTACTACACGCCAAGTCCTCAGTGAGGAAGTATGGCGGAGAGATTAAAGATTACATTGCCATCCACCGATGGTTTGATTCAACCAAAGGTAACATGCCTATGTTCAAGCATCGGGCTATCTTGCATAACTCCTTCGGGATGCTCTTAGCTGAGCAGGTCTTTGGGGATTACGTTACCAACTCAGAAGGTAAGATGGTAGAGGTAAGACAGATTGCCTACGATCATATCTATGAGGACTGTGGCTTTGTCCCTACCATAGAAGACTGGCTCAAACATATTCAAGTCCAACCATGGATGATGAAGGCAGATGAGTCTAGGAAGATAAGAAAAGAAATAGATTTAGAAGAACTAAAACAAAAAGAAAATGAAGGACAATCAATTAAGTCTGCGACAGAGGCTTGATGCCATAGCAGCAGAAGGCAAGGAGATAAAGGTAACTTGGGAAGGAGGTAATGATTCAGGAGGGTATAATCTGTTCATAGATGGGGTGGAAGTTTATTACGGTGATGCCGTATATGATGAAGTCGTAGAAGACATTGTAGCTGATGCTGTAGACTACGGAGGATGGTCTGGTGATTTCTCTGCTGATGGGTCTGTATATTATGATGCAGATCAAGGGGCATTCATTGGTGAGGGCAAGGAAACAGAATCAGAGTCTGCTACTTTAGAAGACATCTCCATTGAGATACGAATACCCAAAGCTTTGAACTTTGATGCCTTTGAAATAGTTACTCAGGGTACATTTTGCTGGGAGGAATTATCAATTGACTGTAAGTTTATAATATCTAACGGACCTGTGTTTTCAGAACATGGTGAGGTAGAAGATACTATGAATACTTATGTCAGGGAATCAGTAACTCACATTCTAGAAACAGACGAGGCTTCTAAAGATGAAGAGATAGGATGGGTTGGTAATGACTGGTATATTTCTATAGGGGAGTTCAAAGAAGATGGAGATGAGTTAGTACACATCATTGATAGTATATACTACAGCTATAACAACACCAAGTATCAATCATATCACATACCAATAAATGAATAAGAATGACAACTAAACAAAAAGCAAAAAAACATTTAACTAAGCTGCTATCTGAAGGAGCAAAAGAAATCAAGATCACATGGGAAGGAGGTAATGATGAAGGATCTTTCTATCTGTACGTTGATGGTGAAGAAATTAATGTAGACTGGAATAGGAAAGATGGAGCCTACTACCTTGAAGATTACATAGCAGAGGAGATAGGATATGATTCTTTTGCAGGAGACTTCAATACTAACGGTGAAGTTGTATATGATGTAGAAAAAGGTGCATTCATAGGTAACGACTACTATGAAGAGGTAGAAGAGTTTACCTACAAGTTCAGGAAACCTTTAATATTTACTATACCAAAAGATCTATGGTTTGATACAATAGAGGTAGATATGTCAGGATATGATGACGATATCGATGCATCAGTAAGACTGTCTATGACAAATGGACCTGTTGTACAAGAGCATATAGATTTTGAAAGTAAGTCTGTTAAAGAACTACATAAGGTAGCTAAGCAATTGTTCGAGGATGTAGATGAGGTTAGGGACCTGTGGATGACTAGTGAAACTCCTGTTAGAAGAGAAGACCTTAGTATTGATAAGGATGGTAATCTATATCATGCACTAACAGATCTTATATACAGCAAGTACGTAGAAACTGATAAAGAAATAACAATTCAATTATAAACCACAAAACAAAAGCAAATGAAACAGTTCGATTTCAAGACAGCAAGCTATACCGTATCAGGTATGCCAAACATGACGCTGGATCAAGCCATGCGTCTATGGAAAACAAAGTTCCCATCCTATGAACACTTTCGTAGGGCAGTCATCAAGTCAGAAGCATTGAAAGACTTTGGTGAGTTCATTCAAGAGATGTGGGATGAGATTACTCCTATCAGTACTAAGGAAGCATTTGAACAGAAGAATGCAGAGATGCGTAGGTTGTACTTCGATTGTATCGGAGTCATTGAATTGTTCAAGGCTGCTAATCCAAAGCTACTCGACAAGCAGGTTATCAAGAAGAAGAGGATGAGATGGGATGAGAAGAATGATCCTTATGAGTATGAGTTCGAAGACTTGTATGAGTTGTACTCTATCGATCCCAATGAGTTGTACAAGGATACAGATGATCAGAACGTATCTAGATGGAGAGCAAGATCTATGTACATTGCAGTAAGATGCTGGTGTACTTCTACTCAGCGTGAGTACTGGATCTATGTACCTGAGGAACAAGCTTTGAAAGAAGGGTACAGGCAGTGGGATGATAAGAAAGAGTATGATGCTGTCAAAGGTATAGCTTGGACTATCCGGATTGACATAAAGAATCCAGAGAAGATCTATCGCCAAGGTGATATCATCATTGCTAAGGAGGGACCTAACTCTACTAAGACTACTCCGTATCATCTCAGTAAAGAACAGTATCTATCTCTTATGTACTCTGAAACCTAGTAACATGGCAAGAAGAAAAGAGCCTAAGTATTTCTACGCTGTACTTGAGACTCCTTATCTATCTAAGGAGGACCTGTGGGATCATAGACCTAAAGGTGTAGTCATAGTTCTAAGCGACTATGATGTAGCTCAGATTCAAAAGTATATAGAATACACCAGCACTAAAGATAACAATATGGATAACAGGAACTCAGAGGGAATTGGTATATCTGTAAAGTATCCCATAGAAGCGGAGCTGGTTGTCTATACAGATTCAAACCAGTCAATGTTTGATGAAGATTGTGCATTTGTGCCATCCGCAGAAGGTATTCATATATGCGGTGACTATATGTATTATAAGATGGCAGACTACAATGACAACTGGGATATGGCTGAGGCTGAGTTTGTGTTATCAGATTTAAGACCTATGGAAGAGTGGGTCTTAGAAAAAGAATTAGACTTTAATTTTAATAATGTGTAAAGTAAGAATTTATTTATTAACTTTGTTTTTAACAATCAAAAACCAATAAAATGGCAAAGAAAAATGCAAGCAAGAAGACAGCTAAGACAGCAAAACGTTTATGCCTCGGTGAAGGTGAACACGTTTCAGCAGTGACAGGACAGATGATCAAGCACATCCTTGACTCAAAGAAAGAGATCGAGTATGAAGCAACAGCAGACAGTATCACCTTCATGTTGAACGAGATGGGTGTTCTCACTCACGACGAACATGATAGGATGGTGTTTGAAAAAGGAACCTACCATTCCTACAACCAGGTAGAGTTTAATCCTTTGGACCAAACTATCTCAAGAGTGTTTGACTAGTTTAGTTGGTTGGTTGTTTGTAAGGGGGCAGGAGAAATCTTGTCCCCTTTTTATTTACTCAAAAGTCCTCTGTGTTTCGCAAAAAATCAAAACATATATAAAATGGAAGCCGTAGAAACAAAACGTATAGGAAAATACGAGATAGAAATTATACCAGACAGTGATCCAGAATCTCCAAGGGAGTGGGATAATCTAGGCATAATGGTATGTAGACATCGTACTTACAATCTAGGAGATAAACATATGTACGATCTTAGAGATTGTATTAGTTGGTCAGATGTACGAAAAGAATTAGAGTATCCTCCCGTTATACTTAACCTTTATCTGTATGATCATGGAGGACTTACAATTAGTTGTGAACCTTTTGGGTGTAGGTTTGATAGCGGTCAGATAGGATTCATCATTGCTACAGAAGAGACTCTATTAAAAGAGTATGGAAAGATAGACGAAGAGGTTATCCAGAAAGCTATTGATGTATTAAAAGGTGAAGTGGAAACCTACGACACATACCTAAGAGGAGATGTGTATGGATATAGAATATCTGAAGTGTCTGTTTGTGATCATGGTCATGAACATATGAAGGAAGTAGATTCTTGCTGGGGGTGTTATGGAGAGGATGCTTGTATGGAAGAGGCGGAGTCTATTGTTAATTCACTAATAAAACATGATCAAGATGTTGAACAAACTCGTTATCCCTGATATTGAATTTGATTTTATATATGAAGATGATTACTATAAAGCTAGAAATTCTGGGTACATAGATGATTATAAGATGGCCAGAGTCACCCGTAAATATTCTGATGGATCTTCTATAGATTACCCTTGTCATAACAAGGAGGAGTTTCTAAGCAACATTAAGAACTATCTCACGTCAGAAGACTTGGTATCTTATGAAGCCTATCAATCTGTTCACTATTATGATGTAAATGATTATCTATGATAACTCTAAGAAAAGTACTGAACAATAGATACTTCATCATTACAAAACAGATAGAGGATGAAGTAACCTCATTAAGAAAGTCTGATCTAGTTGTTATAACAGAAGGTGACCTTGTATCCTTCTGTAGGAATAATATGGTGATAGAATGCCCCGACCATATAAATTCAGAGATGATGCCTAAAGATTTAAAAGCAGTAACATACCATCTTAGGCAAGGTAGAAAAAATATGTTACTAAAACAAAACTACAATGAACCACCAGAAGAATGAAATCCCTTGCAGAGGTTGTGAGACAACCAAGGAAGAAGCGTATGTAGAATTAAGACAAGATGCATACGGGTACTCAACAGGATATTACTGCGATGATTGTTATGAAAATAACTATCCTTATAGAAAGGATAGGTACTATGACGAGTCATATGCAGGAGAACGCTTAGAAGATGATTATTAAAAAACAAATATTATGAAACAATTAATCAGAGATTTTTTACAAAAGTATTGTACGTTAGTTGGGAATGATTCGTCAGACCGTTTTAATCTAATGATTGACAATCATTGTTATATTAAGTTTGAAGATGTGGAGTGGTATGTACCGGAGGATAATTCACTTTGGGATGAAGACGAGCAGTTGTTACAAGATTTTATTACATATCACTATCAACAATAAACAAACAGTTATGGAAATCAAATTAACGCCACAAGAATCAGAAGAGTGTTTTTACGATGCACTATGTAACGGACTAGACTATGTCTCAAGCTATGGAATAAGCTTAGACTATTCAGAGGAAGACTATGCCGAGGCTAAGAAAAAGTTAGCAGTAGACAGACCAGACTTTTTCCCATGCTTTGAGGATGTTCTAATGGAGATGTTAAAGATGGGGAAGACCCTAACTATGGTAGATGAAGAGGGAGACGAAGATAACAACTCTACAATAACTCTTAAGGAAGTTCATGAGAGAGTATCTAATACTCCTGTTAGACATCTAATGGATATGATCAATGAGAATGATGATGCAGAAACAGCAGACGTAATCATTCAGCAAGTATTTTTTAACGAAATAGTATTTGGATAATATGACAAGTAAAAAAAGTATAGAACATCTAGACGATCTAGAGTTATTGAATTGGATATTAGAACATGAGTTTCCTTGGAGAGAGGAGCTGTATAGAATATCAGATACCAGAACTCTTCAGGGGTTAGTAGATTTTGTAAGAGAAAATTTTCAAACAATAAAACAAATAGAAAATGAAAAAGCAAGAATTAATCGAAAAGCTTAAAGCAGCAGGAACACTATCATCAAGTGCTTTTATTCCCGTATCAGATGTAATCAAGATGGTTGAAGATCTTGAGACAGAGTCATCTTCTGAGATTAGTGATGATTTCATAAGTGATATTACACAAGAGATTCTATACCAACTTGACCGAAGTGGCAGAGATGTCATTAGTAATTATGATATAGATGCAGATGTCAGTGGAAACACTATAGAAGTATCTATGTCAGATATATCTTTTGATAGCTATGAAATTGAAAGTATAGTTGAGGGTGCTTTTGAAAAAATCAGAGCAAAGAACGAAGAGTCTAAACAAGAAGAAAACAATCAATAACTATGGGACAGTATTACAAAGCAGTATCTTTAGATACTAAACAATTCGTATCACCATTTGGTGCAAAGTTAATGGAACACTCTTGGGTAGGTAATTCATACATGATACATGTACAGCAGTTACTATCTCCCGGTAATCCATGGCACAAGACTAGGATAGTGTGGACAGGAGACTACTCAGACAAGGAGTTGTTCACAGGAGATCCGGAACGTAACCTATATGATCTGGCTGGAGATGAGTTCACAAATCTTTCAGACACTGCTGTCGTAGACGGGCCTCAGACTAATTACATTGTAAACCATTCTAAGAATGTGTACATAGACTTATCTGAAGTTCCAGGTGTTAAGGTTCTACACAATGATAAGGAAGAGTCGGGGTGGGAGATACATCCATTATCTATCCTGACATCCTCAGGTAATGGAAGAGGTGGTGGAGACTATAGAGATGATGATGATACTAATGTAGGATCTTGGGCTGGTGATGTTATCTCCTCTGAGTATGAAGCGCCTGTCGGTATGGATAAGTTCACAGGATTTTTTATAGAAGATTAAGATTTATGAAAAGAATACTTAAAGCTATAAATAAATTTTTTAAAGATATATTCTTAGGATTTAAAATAGCAGAAGAACTAAAAAAGAAATCTACTTGGGGAAAGTTTTAAAAAAGTAAATGAAATGATAAAAACAAATAACTATGATAGCAGTACTATTAATAAAGCATGAAGGAGAGGATAAGCTTTTAGACAAATGTTTGAACTCGCTAGACGCACAAACTAATAGGAACTTCAAGGTGTACGAAACTATGCCCGAATCTATAGATACTACCATTCAATGTATATTGAACGAAGGTATAAAACAGATTTGCTATTTAGATAGTTACGACTACTATCTACCCGAACACATTGATACTATTTATAAGGCAATAGCAAGAGCAAACACTAGACATATCTATACTATTTCTAAAGTAGTTCAGTATAAAGATTGTGGAGGAGCTTGTTGTATTAATGATGAGGTTCCTAGAATTACAGAAAAAATGTATGATGAAAGAGTAATCGATCTTCAAAGTATAGTTAGATCTTCTATTTGTGTAAATTATAATATTGAAGAATCGGTAACCTCAACTCAGGTAAATATAATTACTGTAACGCATAGATTAAATTAAAAACAAAACCAATGAAACAAGAACTTTTAAATCAGATCAAAGTAATTATCGGAGAAGAGTTTGGAGTACTACCAGAGATTCTAATGGGGCCAAGACAATCAGACTATGTATCCACAGCCAGACATGTACTTAGTCTTACGTTGTACAATCTGGGGATGTCTACTGTAGCTGTTGGTTCTATATTAGGTAAGGACCATTCTACAATTATACACTCTAAAAGAGTATACTATAACTTGCGTAGGACAGACGAGTATTTCAATCTTAAGGCAGAAGCAGTAGAAAGGAGAGTCAATGTATTAGTTTTTGGAAATCAATCTAAATAATATATTATGATTAAAGTCGGATCAGTAATAAAAGTCGCAGAGATAGTGGCTAATGTATTCGAAGTATCTATGGAGGATCTCCTATCTGGTAAAAGAAACTTTCGTATAATCAAAGCTAGGTTTACCTTATATAAAACTCTATACATTCTGGGTTGTAAACCGGCCCACATTGGTAAGAGCTTAGATAAGAACCACACTACTATTGCACATGGCTTATCAGAGTTTGACAATCTGTATTCATTCAATGAAGAGTTCAGAGCCAGAGCAGACACAGCAATGAATCAATCAATAAAAACCAAATATGAAGAAGACACAGGCACTACTAAAGTTCGGAAAGGGTAACGCTAAATTATCCAAGGACATCTACACCTTCTCTCTACCGGCAGGACACAGCTGTCCATTTGCGTTTGAATGTAAGGCTTCCGCCGATCGATCAACAGGAAAGATCACGGACGGTAAAGACCAAGTATTCAGATGCTTTGCTGCATCTCAAGAAGCATTGTATACCAATACTAGAAATGCTAGATGGCACAACTATGATCTATTGAGAGAGATTAAGACCGTTGATAAAATGTTTAAATTGATAGTGGACAGTCTGCCCCTCAAAGCTAACACAATCAGAGTTCATGTATCAGGAGACTTCTTCTCCCAGATGTACTTTGATGCTTGGATGGCTATAGCTAGGATCTTTCCTAGTAAGAAGTTCTATGCCTATACCAAGAGTATTCCGTATTGGTTAGCTAGAAAAGATTCTATTCCTGAGAACTTTAACCTTACAAGTTCTAAGGGAGGTAGGTCAGATGATTTGATTGAGCTTAACAAGCTTAAGTATGCAGAGGTTCTGTTCACAGAGGAGCAGGCTATGGAACTTAAGCTAGAGTTGGACCATGATGACAGTCATGCTTACGATGGGAAGGAAAGCTTTGGCTTATTGATTCATGGATCTCAGAAGAAAGGAAGCAAAGCATCTGTAGCCCTAGGCAATCTTAAAAAGAAAGGTATCAAAGGTTATTCTAAAAAACAAAAAATATGACAGAATCACAAGCACTTGCTATAAGGTGTGCCTATGCAGATTTGCTAGGAGCCTTGCAAAACTACGAACAGGGTTCTTATGCAGATCATGATTGGGATGCACATAGAACAACTATAGAAGAAATGGAAGCGGAATTTTCAGACATACTTAAAAAAGAATTATTATGAAAGTATCAGAATTGAAAGAAGGTTATCACATGTTTGGTAACAAAGGAACTGTATGGTCCAACTCAGCCCACATAGCTAAGTCAGGACACCACGGCAATACAATGTGCGGTACCCCAATGCTTAGCACTAACTGGGCTAGAATAGAAAAGCTGGAAGAGGTAAGATGTCCTGAGTGCCTAGAGAAGTACAAGCAAGAAGTAGGTCAATAACTATTTATTTTAAATAGAATTATATGACACCGCAAGAAACCGCACAAGATTTAGTAAGTAGACATTTAACAATACTGGGAACTCAAGACCTAGAGATGGCTAAACAGATGGCATTGATATCTGTAGAAAAAATAGTCGAAGAGTTAACCAGACTTAGAAACCGATACTATCAACTATATACTATTCCATTTTGGGAATCTGTAAGAGATAGTATACAAACTATGTAATATATGGTACAAGATCTTTATTTTAAATACGACAGCACAGCTCGTATTAAGTTTAAGAAAAAGAATGTATTTGAGAATGATATGATGCCCGGCATCTATAGGATCAGGACAGAGAAGTTAGACTTCATGATCCCTGCTAAGCTAGTTCTCATAGAAGAAGATAATGCATTCATTCCCAATACTTTCTATCAGAGAGTGCTAGAAAAGTTATACTTCCAGAGAGCAGGAATGTAACCTTATGTTTAATTGTGGTTAGTTACCCCGGAGTATTTCTATGCTCTGGGTTTTTTTATTTAAAAAGAGTTTATTATATTTGTAATATAAAAAGTATGAAAAATTTATTTGAAACAGATTATGTTATCTACAACAAGTCAACAGACTGGGTAGCAACGTATAGCCAATCAGGAAATATAATTATTTACGGTAATCTAGAGGAGGCCCTAGAAGATTGTAAATATGAAGGAGAAGAAGCAGTTAGATGTACAGACCTTCCAGAACACCATAAAGAATTATTAACCAAACAAATACAAACAACATGAAAGAGAATTATGAGTTCGAAATGTTTTCCAAAGCAGGTGACTTGGCTTGCAGGAACGGAGTAAAGAAAATCTACAAGAAGATTGAGGGTAAGAAGCGGATTACCCAGTATGAGATTGAGTGCTTCGTGCTGGATACAGTTATTAAGAAAATAGCGGAGAAGCATGGAGAGGTATGGGATACAGAACCCTTCTGGCACATCCGCAATCTCACCAACAAGAAGTTACAAGAAGTCGGTTATTGTTTCGCTATCTAACAACATATAAATTAAACAACATGAACTATTCGTTTTTTCTATTCAGTCAGCTTTACACTGTTGCTAATCCTAACGACCCAACTCCTTACGATATGTTGTTTGGAGATTTACAGAAGCTGCATTCAGATTTTGAAGATTCTTTGTATAATGATCCAGACAAGGGGGAATATGAATGTATGGTAGACTTTATAAATGCATACAAGGATATTATAATCAAGCCTGCCAAAGAAGAGGGCAAGGTATTATTAATTGATCGTGGGTCTTTTATAGACTGGTTCTTTGATGATGATATGAGAGAAACTTTTATTTACGACTATGAGGTTGTAGCGGATTTAGCAACTGAAGGTAAGTTTTCTATAACAGCAAAAGACTTATTAGATGCAGTAGGATATCTCCCAGCCTCAGTAGTATCTGATTTTCAGAGAGAGGTATACCTAGATGAGAATGATGAGGTAGATACTTCTAGATACACAGAAATAAAATTTGCAGAATAAAAATTATAAAAGTTATGACGAACGCAGAAATCCTTAAACGATTAAGTAAAGCACATCATTGGATCCAACACGTTGCCGTTAATAAAACGGGAGAACCTCTAGATAATATATTAGAAGGTATTAATGAAGCATATCAAATTATTGACAAGTTAAATACCCTTGACCGGTTAGAAAAGAAAGTAAGACAGTTAGAGAAACAGTTATTGTTACAAAAATAAAAGGCAGAATGAAAAGTATAAAAGTAAGATTCAATCTATCTAGGGGTAAGAACTACATGAAGTGGAAGGTAGAATACCCAGACAAGACTGTGGCGTACCACGACATATCAGAGGTGCAGCTTATTATGAGAAATTGTAAACTGAAGAATTATAGGAATGTGGCAGAGAAAATTTACAAGGGAGCTAACAAAGAAGTATGTGCCTGGGTATTGTGTGAGGACTTGTTTGTAAAACAGACAGACTTCCTTAAAGATGAAGGGTATGAAAGAGTTAAGTACAATCCTAGGGAGACGCCTAACTGGGTGTACAAAGGAGAGGTAGCTGATGGAACATTCTTTCATACTATTATCAGCATTGACTATGGGTTATATTGTATGATTAAATAAAAACTAAACAATGGTACAGTTAGAGTTTGACTTTAATGAAAAAGAAAAACAAACAGCAGTAGGATGGTTGACTAAACTATATCTACAAACAAATAAGATAGATATTTTTGATCTTGAAGTAGCCAAAGAAATGGAAGAACAAAGATTAAGAGAAGCCATCATGTATGCCTTAGATGAAGACGGGCATACCGGAGAGTGGAAAATTAAATTCGCTAACAATTATATCAACAATCTAAAACAAACAAAATGAAAAAAGCAACAGCAATTATCGCAATCGTAGTACTGGCAGGGTGCGGACTATTCAAGAACAGTTCAGTAAAGCATGCACCTAAGACAGACTTTAGTGTTAGTCGTGACATAGTTTTTTACAAGGGTAAACCATTTGCAAAGCTACAAGCTATCACATGGTCTCTCGATGGAGGAGAACTTGTTAAAGAGTTTAACTTTAATCTTACGGATAACAGAGACCTGTCTGTAATCGGAGGCATGATAGACTACCTATCTGATAGACATCAAGGTGATGAGATAGAGGTAGAGTTTACTATAGACAATGGTAGTGATCAATTTAAATTATAATCAAACAACAAAAAGTGTTGTTACATATATTTATTGTAAAGTAATAACACATGGAAAAAAGAGTATGTTGGGTATGCAAAACTGAGTATCCTTTAACTAGGGAGTTCTTCTACAAAGATTCTAGACACAAATCGGGATTACAAAAAAGATGTATAGATTGTAACAAAAAGACTAATAAGAAATTTAGTGATAACAATCCTGAATACAGTTCTGATAAGGGTCGAGAGAGGTACCATAAAGTTAAAGCAGACAACCCTTCTTATAATAAAGAAAGGTATAGTACTTATAGAGAACAGTATCTTAAGAGAAGAAAAGAGTGGAGTAAATCTGAGTACGGTAGATTGTATAATATATACAGAGCTGCCAAAGAAAGATCTTCTAAAAAGAAATTGCCTTTCGATATAACTTTTGATGATGTAATTAAAATGTTTAACAATCAACAAGGTTATTGTTCTTTATCTGGTATGAAGTTAGTAACAAATGAGACGAGAGAATCTGGTTCTAACTTCTATCCTTACGCTCCATCAATAGACAAATTAGATCCATCTAAAGGTTACGTATTAGGTAATATAAGGATAGTTGCCGTTATAGTCAACTTAGCTTTAAACAGTTTCGGAGATACAGTATTTGATGAAATGTGTAAAGCTTATATAGAAAAACAATACAGTATTAAAATCTAAAAAAGGGGGACAGCTTTGCTGAACATAAAGGTTATGGCACATAATATTAATGAGACAAATGGAGTTTGGTCAGTAGTAGTTAGAGGCGAAAAACCGTGGCATGGACTAGGCCAAACAGTAAAAGAGGCGATGACATCTGAACAGGCTATAAAGCTTGGAGGTCTAGATTACACTGTAGAAAAAAGACCTTTGTATGTTCCTGGATGGGAAGGAACAATGATAGAAGTCCCTGGGTATTTTTCTAATGTAAGGGTGGATACTAACTCTCCTCTTGGAGTAGTTAAAGGCAGATACAAGATAGTGCAAAATAGAGATGCGTTTGGATTCTTTGATAGTATTATTGATAAAGGAGAAGCCATATTTGAAACCGCTGGAGCTTTGGGTAATGGAGAAAGAATATTCATAACCGCTAAGCTTCCAGAGGATATGCTGGTGAGAGGAGAAAAGATAGAAAAGTATATCCTATTAACAAACTCTCACGATGGAACAACTACCATTGTAGCCGGGTTTACTAGTGTTCGTGTTCTTTGTCAGAATACCCTCACAGCAGCCCTTAAGAAGCTCGATAATAAGGTCAGCATCTCACACACTGCATCAGCAGAGAGTAGATTGAAAGAAGCTTCTAGGGTCATGGGAATAGCTTCTAAGTACATGGATGAAGTGAACACTACATTCGAAAGTATGACTACCAGGAAGCTGTCTGATCTAGAGATGAAGTACTTCATTGAGACTGTAATGCAGAATAGTATTAAGGAAGATAAGGCAGACAAAGAAGCTTCTACCAGGATGAAGAACCTTGTAGATCAGGTATACTCCTTTGCTATTACTCATCCTACTCAGACTACTGAAGCTGCTTACAGGACATTGTGGGGAGCTTACAATGGTATCTCTGGTTACTATAACTTCCTTAAGGATTATAAGAACGCTGATCAGAAGATGAAGGATATGAACTATGGATATGCTAATGATAAGATTGCTAAAGCATTCGATCAGGCTGTGGTAATGCTTTAAAAAAATGCGTATAAATACGCAGTTTTGGTATTATAAAATAGCGTTTCTTTGTACAAACAAAAACAAATAGTTATGAAAGTTATAGCAATTAGAGACAGTTACTTTAACGATGGTGTTAAACCAACAGATAAAGCAATTCATAAAGGATCAGTATACCATGTAGTAAATAAACATTTCATTCCGGAGGATACTTATTTCCTTGATACACAAACATATTATCCAAATGGAGTTTACTTATACGAGTTACTAGAACAGATAGGTAGACATTGTGAGGGTTTATTTTTGGAATTACCGGAAGATTTATTTGAGACTGTAGAAACCAAACAAGAAATAGAAAAGCTATGACACCAAAAGAAGAACAAAAGAAACTACTAGCAGAAATCATGGAAGCAGATGCTAAAGATGGATTGTATAATCAAGAATGCTGTACACCAGAAGGTCAAATCAAGAGATATGTTGACTGTATAGGATGTGATAGAAAACCAGGAGAGGAACTAAAACTTAAAGACATGACATTATACGGCAAACTATCCATGACGGCAAAGGGAGAGGACCCCTCCGTTATAGAGTATAATAACATCTTCGAAAGGGTAGCAGAGTACAAGATACATCCAGACTACTACTTTTCGGGAGGAGAACACTGGGACAGTGTTACATTCGAACTAGTGGAAGGAAAAGCAAGGATCCTAAAGATTACCTCGGAAGAAAGGCCCAAAACGGGAGTGCTAAACCTAAAAGACACTGCGATAGGAGAGATAGTAGAGTACGCGCTTCACGTTAGAAGTCAAAAGTACGAGAAACTATTGATCATACAGAGGAGACCAAAGGAAGCGATATACTTCAAGGACCAAGAGATATCGGCAGAAAAACTAATAGAAATATTAGAGAACATAGAAATACCAGAATAACATGGCACAAAAAACCGCAATGCAATCCTTACTGACTATGTTAGAAATGACACGAGAACATAGCCATACTGATATGATACACCTACCGTCGTTAATCGATACTATTAGAACTACGTATTTACATCATGAAGAGGAGAATATAATTAAGGCTGTGCGTGCAGGACACAAATTTTGTGAAGATGGTTTTGTACCATGGATGGGGGAACAATACTATAACGAAACCTATAATAAATAAATGGAACAACAAGACTTCAGGACGTGTGTAATTACCATTGATTCAGATGGAGATTATAAATGTTCTGTAAAAAGGAAAGGAGTATGGATACATTCATTTGGCAAGACTGAAATGGATGCCTTTCATTCTATGTTTGACCTGATAGAAGAAATGAATAACAATCAAAACAAATAATATGTCACAAAATTCAGGATGGGAATGCCCTAAATGCGGAAGGGTGTATTCTCCATACACAAATCAATGTTCGTATTGTCCACAACAGATACAAGTTTCTTCAACTGTAAATACATC
>Ga0247723_1000534_pt1 | contig 25934 bp, 39 predicted proteins | sample MSEWelMarce5H_FC_FD_189079 | JGI IMG/M metagenome (GOLD analysis project Ga0247723, IMG submission 189079) | Subsurface sediment microbial communities from gas well in West Virginia, United States - MSEEL Well Study Marcellus 5H_FC | ecosystem: Environmental > Terrestrial > Deep subsurface >... | reverse complement strand
GTAGTAGCAGTCTACGAAAACGTGTAGCAGAATCAGAAAGGAATAAATTATGAAAAATTTTACAGTTAAAGAAAATCAAGCATTTAGACTTAGAGTTAAATCTTGGAAATGTCTAAGTCCATCAGACCTAAACTCTGTTGAGTTTATACAAGAAAGTCTTAAAGACGGAGATGTTATTGAAACATCGACGTATAACTTCTTTATGACTGACGAAGAAATGAAAACATTGGCTCAAGGGCTAGTAGCATGAGATGGCTTAAAAGACGAATTCTTAATTGGCTTGATAGTGTCAACGATGGTTCAGAAGATGCGTATGTTACTTCTAAATCTAGAAGAAATACACTTGTTGCCGCCAGAGACAGTCACGAACTAGACGGTGAGCCGATTCGCTTTAACGTCTTTAGAGCCAACGGTGGTACTGTGGTACAAACACATGTCTATGATAGACAAAAGGATCGTAGTTTTCAACAACTACATATTGTAAGACACGATCAAGACTTAGGTGAAAGTTTAAATAAAATCCTTACCATGGAGAGTTTACGTGGCTGATAATTGTACAATTTGTAATAAAGAATATAGCCCTTTATGCGATTATAAACAAGGACGATGCCCGCATCATCCTCCTATGCTAAACATACAACCAAAAGATACCAGCAAAGGACATTTTTATGTTAGCCTTGTAAAGAGTGCTATTCGTATTGTAGCCGGCGGCTGTTTGATTACAGGTAATTTGCTAATGGCAGGTGTGTGCTTTATAATGGCAGAAGTACTAGGAATTGTTGAGGAACTAGTGTAAAATGAAAACTATATTTAAATATCCGTTAGCTGTAACAGACATACAGGTCTTAAAATTGCCAAAAAATACAGATGTATTTTCTGCTCAATTTCAAGGTGACCAGCTTTGCGTATGGGGATTAGTTGATACAGAGGCAGAGCTCGAAGATCGCGAATTTAGAATTTTTGGAACAGGTCAACCATTTGAAGTATCAGGAAAGTTTAGATTCGTAGATACCGCTCAACAGGAATCACTTGTTTGGCACATTTTTGTAAAGTTACCAATATAATGTATAAAACAATTTACACAGAAGTCGAAGTAGATGTTGATTTGTCTGAGTTTGATACTGAGGATCTAGTCGAGGAACTCGAAAGTCGCGGTGCAGGAGTTGATTCCGGGTTCGGTGACGGTAAAGAAATACTGCAAGTCATCTATGAAAAACGTAGATTGAATAAAGATTATCAACAAGAACTAGATCAGTTGATCTGGTTAGGACTAGGAAAAATTGTATGAAAGAACTATGGGTAGAGAAGTATCGACCTAAACACATTAAAGATTATGTCTTTAAAGACAGTGATCAAAAGTCACAGGTACAGTCTTGGGTCAAGGAAGGTAGCATTCCTCACTTGCTATTCAGTGGTAGTGCCGGTATTGGTAAAACTACACTGGCAAAAGTATTGCTCAACGAACTAGGTATTGAAGACTATGATGTATTAGAAATTAATGCGTCACGTGAAAACAACGTAGACACAGTTCGTGATAAGATCATTAACTTTGTGCAAATGATTCCGTTTGGTCCTTTCAAGGTAGTATTATTAGATGAAGCAGATTATCTCACACCCAACGCACAAGCGGTCCTACGTGGAGTTATGGAGACCTACAGTAACCATAGTAGGTTTATTCTTACTTGCAATTACCCAAATAGAATTATTCCTGCTTTGCATAGTCGTTGCCAAGGCTTTCACGTTGAGAAGACTGACCAAACAGAATTCACTGCTCGGGTCGCTACGATTTTAGTTGAAGAAAATATCGACTTTGACCTTGACACATTAGATACCTATGTTAAGGCAACCTATCCAGATTTGCGTAAGTGTATTAATACTGTACAGCAAAACGTCAAAGACAATAAACTAGAAGCACCTAAGTCAATTGAAGGTGCCAGCGATTATAAAATTGAAATGGTCGAGCTCTTTAAAAAGGGTAGAATCACCGAAGCACGTAAATTAGTCTGCGGCAGGGCTCGCCCAGAGGAGATGGAAGAAATCTATCGCTGGTTGTACGACAATTTAGATCTAATTGCAAAAAGTGATGAGGGTAAAGATCAAGCCGTTGTTCTTATTAAACAAGGCCTAGTTGATCACACTATCTGTGCTGATAGTGAAATTAATTTAGCGGCAACGCTGATTAAATTAGCAAGACTACAATAAAACAGAGTGAGCAGTAGGGGGCAGGTTGATCGGGCCTGCTCACTCTATTACGGTTACTACTCCTCGTTATAAATTTTCAAAACTTCTTTAACTACAGGGTGTCGTTCGACATCTTTAGTCTCGAATCTCGCTAGGGCTATCATACGATAATCACCTCCTTGGCCGTATAATGAGCAAAATTCTAGCAAACCGTTTTCACGTGGACGGTCAGCCTGGTTCAAGTCTCCTGTAACTACCATACGGCTATTATCGCCGATACGTGTTAATAACATCTTCATCTGTGACGGTGTGGCGTTCTGCATTTCGTCTGCAATAACAAAAGCGTTCTTAAAAGTTCGTCCACGCATATAAGCAAGTGGACTAATCTCAATCGCGCCATCTTCAAGCATACTTGCAATTTCTCTAGGATGGTAATACTCTTCAAATACATCGAAGATTGGACGAGTCCACGGAGCCATCTTAGCATTAAGATCTCCCGGTAGGAACCCATGTTCTTCATCGACGCTAACTGCTGGCCTTGTTACTATGATTTTACTAATCACCCCCTCTTTAAACAGTTTAATGGCCATCTGCACCGCAAGCATAGTTTTACCCGTACCGGCAGGACCGATTGCGAATATAATGTATTTCTTGGGATTTTTTAGCAGTTCTAGATAAGTCTCTTGACTTAGGTTTCGCGGAATTATATTAACTTCGCGATTCCTTTTTAAGTAAGGCTTAATTTGAATTAAATTATTACTAACTTCTTTTTGTAGTCGGGGATCTATATTAAAGTCCCGTTCTTTTCTTTTGGTTCTAGGCAATTTTACCTCCTGATCATAAATGATCAACCTGCATGGTATTTAAAAAGAAATTATAAAACCCACCTAAAATGCCCCAAAAACGGACCCCACGGTTAGCAACGATCTAGGCATAGGAATGTATAAATATTTGATAAAGAGAAAGCCTATGCACGACATAATTGACGTTATTAAAAACCTACAAACACTTAGCGAGAATAATAGTGCTTTTAGAGTCTTAAAAGACTTTGAAAGAGTGCTCGATGAGTTAGACATCTATGTCTTTAAGAACTGGGAAGATGGTGAAATCATTGCCGGTCCCGAAGTTAATAGATACGATGTAACCTGTAAACTAATGTGGGATCGTAGTAACATGCCCGATCCAGAAGGTGGCAAACGTCTTTCAGACTACGGCTGCGAAGTTGTATTTGCCAAAGAAGAAATTCTAGTTCCTCGCAAGATTAAAGAGCCAGGAGATTTCCGTCCTGGAACTAAAAAGGGTAAAATTGATGCCCATCCTATTTGGACTGTAAAAATTACTATGCCTAAAAAGCTGATGCAAGATGTCCACACAGGCAAAGAAAATCAAGAACATAACAGAATGGCAGAGCTAATGAAATATAGCAAACAAGATATAGATGCGAGCTCAGCAGCTCAGGAGGCACCAATAGATGCAGAACCAGCAGCTTAATGAAGGTCTTAGATCAGGCGATCTAAGAAACTACGTATCAGAAGTTTTTACAGTAGATAGATACAGTAGCAAGATGGGCGAAGACAGCGATATTGTTGTTCTCGGTTTCCGTGTACGTGAAAAGAATCCTGCCATCGATATGATGGAATTTATCGAAAAAGGTTATCCTTTTATCCTTGATGCTGATATTAGTTCAGGTGAAGAAAATGACGGACAGTATCAGGTGTTTGTTGAGATCGAAAGAACTCCTGGCCTAACAGAACAATTAAAAGATCTATTAAGTGGGATTGGCCAACTATGTGATTGCCGTAGCTGGAGATTTAGATATCAGAAAGCTCCAGAAAGTGTAGAGTTCAATGAAGACTCTATTGCCAAGAACATTCCTCTAACTAAAGAAGATTATCAAGCAAAAGTAGTTGCCATAAAAGAAAACGATATTAAAGAATTCTTTGATCAAGGTGCTACAGATGTTGAGTTGGATGAAAACAACATGTTAACATTCAAACGTTCATATGCCGGAGATATCCAGGCTAAATTTATTGCTATAGGTGACTATGATGTTGTAAAAGACACAGTCCCAGGCAAGCTAAGTTTAGACGAAGCAAGTCAGAGTCAGATGTTTTTCTTAACAAAATATCTAGGAAACTACGACATTAATAAAATTGGAAATAAATTTTTAATTAGAAACGGATCAAAGGCTATAGTCATTGAAAAGGATCGTTGGTAATTATGTCACAAATAACTTGGATGTTAAGTCTCATACCTGATTGGTTTTGGACTTTGGTGTTAATATCTGGTATAGTAGGAACCCTAGCAACATGGGTTTTAAAGTTTATTCCGTTTGTTTCCACTTATAGATTACCTATTCAGATAGCTTCAATTATTGCATTAATAGTAGGTGTGTATTTTCAAGGAGTTATTGCCAATGAAACAAAATGGCAAGACAAGATTGCAGATCTACAGAAACAGATTGCTGAAGCAGAAGCTAGGTCTAAAGAAACAAATGTTGTAGTTCAAGAAAAGGTTGTTACAAAGACTAAAGTAATCAAAGAAAAAGGCAAAGACATTATTAACTATGTTGATAGAGAAGTTGTTAAGAAAGAAGAAATTATCAAGTATATTGAACAATGTCCCGTTCCTAAAGAAATAATTGACTTACACAATGCAGCCACAGAGTTGAATAAAGCAACGGAGGTTAAGAAATGAAATACCTTGCTGTATTCTTAACTGCACTATTAGTAGGATGTTCAACTCCTGCTCCTATCAAACCTAAGTTTCCAGAAGTACCTCAGATATTAAAAGAAAAATGCGAAAATCTTAAAAAGATCGAAGGTGACAAAGTTGCTATAACAGAAATGTTAAAAGTTGTAATTCACAACTATACATTGTATCACGAATGTTCAACTAAAGTAGAAGGTTGGCAAGAGTGGTATGATTCGCAAAAGAAAATTTATGAAGGTGTCAAATGAAAATTGCATTAATTATTGCATCAGTTCTATTAGTAGGATGTGCTACTAATCCAGAAGTACAAAAATCAGTATCCAAAGATCAAACCATGGATAAGTTGGCCAAGGCTGCATTAATAAATGATATGTTAAACAGCCCCGATGCTCACGTAAGAGCTAAAGGTGCAGCCATAGCAGAAAAGTTTTTAATAGAGCCAAAGAAAAATATATTCGGATTTTAAAAAGAGGAAACAATGTCAAATTTTATTTTAACAAGAGAGCAGTTAGCTCAATTACTACCAGGAAATCCATATTTAGATCATTGGTATAATGCTTTAGAACTAGCACTGCCAGACTATGATATTAACACACCTCGTCGTGTAGCAGCCTTTATTGCTCAGTGCGCTCACGAAAGTGGCGGCTTCAGAGCACTTAAAGAAAACTTAAACTACCGCGCTGTAACACTACGCAAAGTATTTCCTAAATATTTCCCTAATGATGAAATTGCCGCTCAATACGCACAGAAGCCAGAGATGATTGCTAATCGTGTTTATGGCAATCGCATGGGCAACGGCGACGAAGCATCAGGTGACGGTTTCCGTTATTGCGGTCGTGGACTTATTCAACTAACTGGAAAACAGAATTATCAAAACTTTGCCGACAGCATTGAAACACCGGTTGAAGATATTCCAGAGTTCTTAGCAACATTTGAAGGTGCTGTACAATCAGCTTGCTGGTTCTGGGAAGCTAACAATTTAAATCAGTGGGCAGACAAGAGCGATATTCTAACATTAACAAAACGTATTAATGGTGGTACTATTGGTTTAGAAGATCGTATTAAACACTACAACCATGCTCTGCATGTATTAGGTGAATAATGAAACACGTTTTATTAATAGCAGTAATAGCACTCAGTGGATGTTCTACTATTAAAGAATATTGGCCAAGGCCTCACGATCCAGTAATGTTTAATCAACTTGTAGCAGTAGATGTTGCAATAGAAAAACAAAATTGCGAGAAACCAACTTGGGAAGAAGTACATCCCGTTGCAGAACAATTAGCAAGATACAGCGAGTGGCGCAGTGATCCGCAGGCTACTAATCTAAGAGGATTAGAAAAGCACGTAGAACGCATGGCCAAAGGTGGCTCAAAAACTTTCTGCGAAATAGGCAAGAAGACAGCCAAGCAAAGAATTAATGCAGCCAAGACTGCATGGGAGGGTAGATAATGCATCCATTAGAACAAGAAATTCAAACAATATCTGAACAATGCCAAATGGGCAATATTAGTTTAGATGAGCGCAACTACCTGCTTCAAGAGATTAGAGATATTCGTGCTGCTCAAGAATGTGCAGGCAACGAAGTTGCATTTAGATATATCGTACAGGCCTGCAACATTGCAATGGCCGTAGTTTAACAAGGAGTACAATAATGTCAGTAGTTGATTCAGTATTAAAATTAATAAACAAAACACCAAAAGATCCAGATGCGCCAAAGCCGCCAGTTGGATCACGTTCAGAGCGTGAAGCTAAGTTAAAAGACAAAGCTGGTATGGTTATTTCTGTATTTGCCTTGTTATTAGCAGTCAACGCATGGTATGGTGGCAAATTAAGTAGCACAGTATTAAACAATACACTTGGTGCTAATAACACATGGGCACAGTATCAAGCCAAGGCAGGTCGTGGTGTTACATACGAAATTGCCGCAAAGACAACAGCTGATCCAAAACTAAAAGCAGAATTCCAAGCTGAGAAAGAACGCATGGACGCTGACAAGAAAGAGATTGCCGAAAAAGCTCGTGCTATGGAAGCAGTTCGTGAAGAAGCTAAAAAGTCCAGTCCATGGATTGGTTATGCAAGCACAGCCTATCAGTTAGCCATTGTTGTACTATCAGCAAGTATTCTTGCAGTTAGTATGGGCATGTTCTGGGGTAGTTTTATTGTAGCAGGTGTCGGTGTAGCACTAAGCCTAAACGGCTTATTCCTTTGGTTTTAAAAATGAAAACAGAACTACTATTAGAATTTGCAAAAATATCTGCAACTACCTACGACAATCCTGATGTATCAACTGCCAAGTTTAAGGCATTAGGGTATAAAATTATTAAATTCTTTGACATCGATGGTGCGCAGGCATACCTATTAACTAATGGCACAATATCTGTACTGTCCTTTAGAGGCACCGAAGTAACTGAAAAGTCAGATGTGTTGGCAGACTTAAAGTCAGGTAAGAACATCGAAGCCTGCGGTGGGAAAGTACACGTGGGGTTTAAAGGTGAGATCAACAAACTATGGCCCAATATCTCTAAAGAGTTAGAAGCCAATCCGGGTAACTTATATGTAACTGGGCACAGTCTTGGTGCTGCCATGGCCACTATTGCTGCCAGTCGTATGCAGGATCGTGTAACAGCATTGGTTACATTTGGTTCGCCAAGGGTAGGTAATACAGAGTTTGTCAAGAGTCTAGCTGTTGAACATTACAGAGTGCAGAACAACTGCGATGATGTAACTAAGGTGCCTTTTAGACTGATAGGATTTGATCATCACGGTACCCACAAATATATGAACTACTACGGAGAGTTTAGAAATCTAACTCCTTGGCAGCGAGTAAAAGACATGGCTCGCAGTAGATTACGAGCTAGAGCAAAAGGACAAAAGTTCATTGGCGTATTTGATCACATGATGGCAAACTATATTGCCAAGTTAGAAAAATTAAGAAACAACTGAAAAGACAACTAGGAGCGAGAAATGACAGAAGCAGTAAAAAGCGCAAGCGAAACAAAGAAAGAAGATTGGATGAACAGCAAGTGGCGTCCAATGATGGGCTGGATGTATATGCTAGTCTGTACGATGGACATGGTGGTATTTCCTGTCCTATGGAGCTTATTACAAACTACCACAGGCACACAAATTACACAGTGGAATCCATTAACCTTACAAGGTGCTGGCTTATTCCATATTGCAATGGGTGCAGTGTTAGGTATTGCGGCATTCGGTCGTACACAAGAAAAATTAGGAGGAGCAAACAATGGCGGTTTACAATCAATGGCACCAAGCAGCCCAACAGCATTTAGCCAACCGGCAGCAGGAGGATTCGGCAACTCCAGCAGTTTTAGTTCATCAGCACCGAGCAGCTTTGGTAGCAGTTCAGGATTTGGAGCGCCAGCGTCTGGGCCAATCAACGCCGGACCAAGTTGGGGAACAACTCCAGTCTCATCAGCACCAGCAGTCGTAACAGGATTTGGTGGTAAGCCAGCTCCTGCTCAAGAACCACAACCATTACTATAAGGAATTAACATGAAAAAACTATTAGCACTATTAACCATTGCATTTGCTGGAACAGCATTTGCAGGTGGAGAAATAAAAGAAGTCTGCAAAGACAAATTGGACAAAGCTGGAAAGGTTGTCAACGGTAAAGATGGCAAACCTGTCCAAGAATGTAAGAAAATTAAAGTACATAAAAAGCTAGAGGGGACAGAAGTTCCGCCAGCGAAGAAATAATTAGTTGACATTCACCAAAAGGTATAGTATAATTTACTATACCTTTTTCTATTATGACAGACTATTATCAAACATTAGGCGTACCCAGAGGCGCTGGACAAGACGAAATTAAACAGGCCTATCGAAGATTGGCAGCACAGCATCATCCAGATAGAGGTGGAGACACTGCTACTTTTCAAGAAGTGCAGGTTGCTTATGCTACACTAAGCGATCCAGAAAAACGGCAACAATACGATAATCCCCAGCTTCAATTTGGAGGAGGTGGATTCCATTTCGGTGGAGGTGTTCCTCCAGGGTTTGAAGACTTTTTTGCTCAAGCATTTGGTAATGGAAATCCTTTCTTTGGACAAGGTTTTAGACAACCTCAAAGAAATCGAAATTTAAATTTACAAACTACTATCACACTCGAAGAAGCCTATCTTGGCAAAAACTTAATGGCCAATGTAGGATTACCTAGCGGGCTTGAGCAGGTATTAGAAGTTAAGATTCCCCCAGGCGTTAGAGATGGTACAGTGTTGCGTCTAGCAGGTATGGGTGATGACACATACAATAATGTTCCTAGAGGAGACATACACTTAACTATTAATATACAACCACATCACATCTATCAAAGACAAGGTGATGATTTACTAAGGACATTGACCGTTAGTTGCTTTGATGCTATACTAGGTAAGACTGTTAAGTTTGATACTTTAGACGGAAAGACTCTAGAAGTCAATGTTGCACCAGGAACACAACCAGGACAGACATTGGCAGTACAAGGATACGGTATGCCATATATGGCTGATCCGAGAATGAAAGGAAGACTTCTTTTAGAAATCAACATAACTATTCCAACTGATCTAAATCAACAACAAAAAGATCTTGTTAAACAATTAATTTCTTAAATATTAAAGAAGGAAAACTTAATGCTACAACCGAATAAAGACCTAGAACAAATTTTTGAATCTGCCGTTAGTCTAGCCAACGATCATAATCACGAATACGTTACGCTTGAACACTTTTTACACAGCTTAGTTACCAACGAACCATTTGCAAAATTACTAACAAGTTTCGGTGCAGATGTTAAGTCGCTGACTAAGGATGTAACAAAGTTTATCGAAGAAGATTTAAAAGAAATTGTTAATCCAAATGTAGATAGGCCTAAAAAAACTAATACAGTGGACAAGGTTTTGAATCGTGCATTTACTCATGTCTTGTTTTCAGGCAGACAAGTTATTGAACCTATTGATTGTTTTATTAGTATGTTTGCTGAAAAGAAAAGTTATGCAACATACTTTATTAGAAAAGCCAATATCGATAAAGATAAATTCTTGAGCTTTATCCAAAAAGAAGCTAGTAAAGACGAAGCAGATGAACCTCGCGAACTGCAAGGTAAAAATCCTCAAGCAGAGCGTATGATCAATCAGTTCTGCACAAACTTAACTGCCAAGGCCAAAGCCAAAAAGATTGACCCAGTTATCGGGCGTGAGAAAGAAATTGAAGAACTACAATTAGTCCTTGCTCGTAGAAACAAAGCCAACGTCATGTTAATCGGTGATCCAGGTGTAGGTAAGACTGCCATTGCAGAAGGACTAGCACGTAAGATTGTAGAAGGCAGTGTTCCTGCATTCATTCAAGATCATAATGTTTATAGTTTAGATATCAGCGCCATGCTTGCCGGTAGTAAGTATCGCGGTGATTTTGAAGAACGACTTAAAGCAGTTCTCGGAGCCATTGAAAAGAAAGGTAAGAGTATTATCTTCATTGACGAAGCACACATGATGAATGGTGCTGGCGCTGTTAGCGGCGGTAGTAACGACATGGCTAATATGCTTAAACCTGCACTTAGCAAAGGCACATTGAAAGTTATTGCTTCAACTACATGGGAAGAATTCCGTAAGCACTTCGAAAAGGATCGTGCTCTAATGCGTCGATTCCAACGTGTTACAGTCGACGAGCCCAGTGAAGCAACTGCAATTAAGATCCTTAAAGGACTTAAGAAGTATTACGAAAAACATCACGGTGTTAAGATCACTAACCAGGCTATCATTGACTCAGTAACTTACTCAGTGAAGTACATGAGTGACAAGAAATTACCTGATAAGGCCATTGACCTAATTGACTGCGCCTGTGCTCGTTTTAAAATCAAAGACGAAGAAAACGGTGTTGTTGATCATGATGAAATTTTATTCGAAGTAGCCAAGATTGCCAACTTGCCTTTAGAACAAATTAATTCTAAAGAAGGCGTTAACCTTGCTGGCCTAGAAAAGAATCTACGTAACAAGGTATTTGGTCAAGAAAGCGCCATTGAAAGTTTGTTAGACAAAGTGTTTATTGCACAAGCAGGTCTTAAGGCAGTTAATAAGCCTGTAGGTAGTTTCTTGTTTGTTGGTCCTACCGGTGTAGGTAAGACTGAAGTTGCTAAACAGCTTGCCAACAACATGGGTGTTAAACTTGTACGCTTTGATATGAGTGAATTCCAAGAGAAACACAGTGTTGCCAAGTTTATCGGTGCTCCTCCGGGCTATGTTGGGTTTGATGATAATGCTGGCCAGTTAATCACTAATCTGCAGGAACATCCTAATTGCATCTTGTTACTCGACGAAGTAGAAAAAGCTCACCCAGATGTGCTAACTGTTATGTTGCAGTTAATGGACAATGGCTTTATTACCGGCAGTAACGGCAAGAAAGCTGACGGTCGTAACGCTATTATTATTATGACGTCTAACTTAGGTGCCGCAGATGCTGAAAAGAACGGTGTAGGATTTGGTAGCCTAGAGCGTGATAGTGATCCCAAGGATGCTGTTAACAAGTTCTTTGCTCCCGAGTTCCGAAATCGCTTAGACGGCATTATCAAGTTTGGCAAGTTAGATCAAATTAACATGATCAAAGTTGTTAAGAAGTTTATTGATGAACTTAATGCACTGGTTAAAGATAAGAATATCCATATTAAGCCTAATACAGAAGCAGTTGAGTATCTGATTGCCAAAGGCTTTAACAGTAAGATGGGCGCTCGTCCTTTGCAACGCACTATTGATGAATACATCAAGAAGCCACTGAGTAAAGAAATTTTGTTTGGCAAGTTAACCAACGGTGGGGTTGTAGAAGTTAGTGTTGAAAACGATAATCTAAAACTTCATGTAGTTGATGTAATGCCCATTGAAAAAGCAAAGGTAGTAGATGATAATCAAAAAGCTGAAGTCCAGTAAGCTATTCTTTAATAAATGGCCCTACAAAGTAGAGTGCATCCAAGCGGGTGCTTCTAGGGTAGTACATAGTGGTGTAGGTCTTTGCAGACAGTGGTGCGAAACTGGCAAAGGCATGCGCTTTAATCAGTATGAGTCTAGAATCTTAGATGCTAAAACGTTTTTATCATTTATTGATGCTGTAGAGCCATTTTTAGATAGAAAAGAGGATATACAGATTAGAGTTGAAGGTAGTCACTTCAACTTATTCTGTAAGGATCCTAAGGTACTTGAAGAAATTGATGATGCAGTTAGTTACTGGGTTAAGAAAATCAGCGGGCCAACTACACAGGAAGAACTCGAATTCTTGTTGAGCAACGGGCATAAGAAGATTCTATGCGATACATACCCTAAAGATATGTACAAATATAGGGTATTTTTTAAGAGTAGATTTCCTGCAGACAAGAGATCAGCGTTTGTAACATGGGCAAACAAGTACGGGAACAGTTTGTTAATCAGCGAAACTAGCTTTCGATGGCTTGTAGGTGCTAGACACTATGCACAAGACCCGTTTATGTATGTTATAGACGATAAAATGCTGAGTATGGTAGGTTTATATCTAAGTGGATACGTTAAAAAGACAGAAGAGTTCATCTTACGGGAGAACGTATTAGTGGCATAAATAACGTATTATGCCAGCACTAAGTCAAAATCTCATTTTTCATACTACAAGTGGTACCAACACGGTTCTTGTAGATTATCCAAATACCGGAACAGGTGTCGTTGTCTACTACAGCGATCGAGTTAAAGGAGACGGATACTTCGGCGGAAGTGACGGATTCCATACAGTAGCCTATAATACTACTCAATATTTTATTGGTACTGTTACTATGCAGGCCACACTGGCATCGGAGCCAGTATCATCAGACTGGTTTACAGTATCAAATACAGATGTAAGATATACAGAATTTGATACTAGAACACAATCCAGTGTTGATCTCTTTAATTTTACAGGCAACTTTGTATGGGTTAGAGGCTGCATACAAATTGAAGAAGGCGCTGTTACATCAATCCAATATAATCACTAATATCTTATGAAACTACTCGAATTTTTTAACAAGCCCATGGATTTGGATTATCAAAAAAAGAATAAGGATAATCCAAAATTTGAAGATGAATTATTCTGGTATATTCTTGACCACGATAAATTACATAAAGACTATTTCTTTCCTATTGCTAAAAAATTAAAAAATTTAAAAGAGTGCGCTCCGGAGATGGTCTTAGAATTATACATGCCTATGGTCGAAAAGGGATGTAAAGAATATTATCAAGATAAAAAGATGACAGGAAAATTAGGTAAGATGTTTCCTAAAGAAGTTAGAGAAAGTTTATGTCAACGTATACACGACCACTTCTATGATGACATTCAAGCAGACAAGTATAAGTTAGGGTAATAACATGCAATTAAATGAAGGCGGAAACGTAGTACCAAACGCAGTTGAATTACAAAAGGCAAATTTTCCTTTAGTAATGGCTAACCTAAAAAAGATTCTTCCGCAGGGATTGAATCTATACCCTATCGGATCAGCAGGACACAAAGAAGTCAGCAGTGATATTGACGCACTTATTGATGCTGGCGAATTGATGACAGCGTTCCCAGCTAAAGAATTGAAACTAAGTCGTAAAGCCTTAGAAGATTATTTTAAGAGCAAAGGTTTATTTGCCGCACGTACAGGTGTTAGTATTCACGTTGGTATTCCAATTGGTAGCACACAAGACGTAGTACAAGTTGATTTAATGGCAGTAGAAAATGCCGCTGCTGCTCAACCACTACATACACATGACTACAGCGATCCTAACATGAAAGGTGGCACACTTCATGGTATATGGGCCGACTTAGCCAATATGAGTAAAGCTGAAGGCCATGAAAGTCTTATGATGAGTCCATATAAAGGACTTGTTGATCGTACAACTAAAGAATTAGTCACAAATAACAAAGACGAGATTGCTAAAATCATTATTGGACCAACTGCCTCTGCCGCAGACATGGGCAATCCACAACGAGTATTAGCCGCACTTAAACCATATCCACAAAAGTATGTTGCCATTAGAGACAAATACTTCCCAGGTGCTGACCTTAAAGAAGGCAGTCAAGAATGGTTTAGATTCTTAATTGATCACATCCTATGAAGATACGTGAACTAATCATTGAAGCCGCTGCCGCAATAGGTCGCAAGTACCAGCACATTGAAGATTTGGTGTTTACCAACGGTAGTACCGGAGGCCTACATGCTGTTGAAAGATTGCAAAGCATGGGGACACAAGGCAGCACTATTGAATTGAAATGGGATGGCAGTCCTGTCATGTACTGGGGCAAGGATGAGCAAGGCCGCTTCTCAATGATTCCAAAGAACGCTTGGGAATATTTAAAGCGCGGTAAGACCGAAGTCAGTCCAGGTGTTCCTACAGCAATGTACAGTCCAGAAGATATTAAGAACTTTGTACTAGGTACAGGCAAAGCAACTCCCGAACAGATGCCGCAACGTCAAGCATTTGCACAAGAGATGATGGACTTATGGCCCTACTTTGAAAAGGTAAGTCCAGAAAAAGGTTATGTTGAAGGTGGACTATTATTCTACCCAAGCAAGCCTGCACAGTTAAATCCACAAACACAAGAATACGATTTTACTCCCAACATCACAGCTTTCCACATTCCTGTAGCCAGTGACTTAGGCAAACGTATTAAGAATGCCAAAGTTATGGTTGCAGTTACAGGCTTCTATGATTCATTGGGTAGTAGTGAAGAAGGTCGTTATCCAAATGCAGAAGCACTAAGTACCCCAGATGTTATTGTACAAGGTACAACCTACGTTGAGAAAGCGCCGGGCGTAGAGGACAAAGGACTAGCGGCTGCTGAACAGTATATCACTGCTAATGCTGCCGCTATTGATGCTTTCCTTGCACCCAAGCCAGGACTAAGCAAGCCAGGTGATATCCTTTATAAATTCTATAATCAAAATCTACGCATACCAGGAGTCAAGGACAAGTTCCAAGACTGGGTCACTGCTAATGTAAGTGCAGGTCAAGCACAGAAGATTCTTGCAGACCAAAACGGACTAAACGCTGTACTACACAGTGTAGATTTATTAAGCAGAGAAAAACTACAATTGATCAATAAATTAAGTGCAGGTACACACGGCGGTATCCGTCAAACTAAGCCAGAAGGTTATGTACAGGCACATCCGGGGACACCGTTTAAACGTGACCTACCTGGACAATTTGTTAAAGCAATTGACCAAGCAAACTGGGCACCAAGGAAAGACTAATATGTTTTTAAGAAATATTTTTGAAGCACTGGCGAGAACCGGAGAAGGCAAGGCCGCAGTTGTTGGTTGGGGTAGAGGTATGGGCCACAAAGGTCATATGTACCTAGCCAGTAGTGTTATTACTCATGCAAATCAATTAGGTGCTGATCCTTACTTTGTTGTTAGTCGTACAGTGGGCAAGGATGACCCTATTACTCCAGAAGAAAAACTAGCCATCTATAAAAAAGTATTCCCAGAACAAGGTCATATTTTCCAAACTGCCACAGATGAAATTCCAGATTTAACTAGAGTACTATCAGATTTAAATCGTCAAGGTTACACCAGTGCTACTATTGTACTAGGTGCTGATCAAGTTAAAGCGTTTCAATACCTAAAGAACTATAACGGCAAGCCAGACAAGGCAGGTAATGTTCCTTATAAGTTTGATACATTAGATGTTATCAGTCGTCAAGAAACCAGTGATCCAAGTGCAGGCGAAGAAGGTCCACGTGCTACTCCTATGAGAGCAGTATTAATGGATCCTACTAAGAGTGAAGAAGAACAATTCCAAGTATGGCGTGATGCTATGAATCCGCAGGTCAGCGATGATGATGTGCGTGATCTAATGGCAAAGGCCAAAGAACGCATGACTGCTATGAGTGCTCCTAAACCTAAAAAAGCCAAGGCTGCTCCTGTTAACGAATTATCCAATGACTTGTTAGGTCGTTATAAAAAGGCAGCGGCTGCCGATGCCAGTGCCGCAGATAAGGCAGGCGATACTGAACGTGCAAACAAACGCTTCAGTGGCATTGTTAAAGCAACTAAGAAACAGTTTGCCAACGATGCTAAAGGTGTGAATGAATTTGCCAGCGGTGATGACGGAGAAGATCCAACAGATAACTATCCTTGTTATGATTGCGGTAGTACAATATTCTTACATCATACTAAATTATGCGAACTAGCAGAAGATAACGCTATAAGAGATTTACCATCTAAACCAGGCTCACAACACTGGACTGGCGAAGTTCCTAAAGGCTTACATCCTATTCCAGGATTAGCAGAAGAAAAACAACGATTAGATCCTAAATGCTGGAAGGGTTATCGCAAGTCTGGAACAAAAATGAAGGGCGGGGTTAGAGTTAACAACTGCGTTCCTGTCAGCGAAGGCGTGGAAAATATCATGGATAACTTAATCAATAAGATTATCGTCAATGAAGCAGTACAGAATAACCGCAAATGATGTTCCGCAAGACAGCGGAGATGATGCGTACCTTGCCGCAGATGACCCTATACATGCCTTAAAAGCTGTTAGTATTATGGGAGGATTAGGTGGACAAGCTCGGCTTGCAGAATACAATGCTACACTTAAACAGCCTGTTTTAGGTAGTAGTAAAGGACAGATACAGCGAGAACAAGGCATTAAACCGGGCACCGATGAATGGTTTAAGTTATGGTTCGGCGGTGGTAAATAATACATTATGAAGATACTCGAACTTATCACTGAACGTAAGGCAGGAAAGTTGTCAAAGAGACAACAAAACTCTACACGGGGCCTGCACGTATTCAGCGATGCAGAAAAAGCTAACAGTGATTACACCTTTAACAGGGTAGGACTTGCAGCCGCAATGTGTGACGGCACTAACAATCCCGATGTAGATTACCTAAGCTGGATTGGTAAGAGAAAACTAACCGCTCCCTATACTAAAGTAGAAGCCGATATGCTTAAACAAGCATACAAACTTGCAGGTGCTGATTATAAAGATCTTAACCACGGCGACATGAGTAGTAAAGAACTAAACAGTACTAATACAGTAAGCCCTGTATCAAATTGGAATAAAACAAAATGACCAGCGAATTCAAAAAAATAAAAGATAATAACGATACACGTTATGTTTTAGAAACTGCCACTGCGGGTGCTACTAGTGCCGGAGTTGTTGCTACAGCCCCAGGTAAAAAACGCAGTGATAGTATTCTTGCACAAGAGAAAAAAGAGACACCTAAGCCTCGCAACTTTGTTGCTAAAAACGCTAAGATGGGCGGTGCTGGTCAGCACAAGGACAAGAAGAAGGCTGCTAAACAAGGTGACGTAAAGCATAAGAATAAAGAAATGGCAGAAGGTGTAGCAGAAACTGTGCCAATGCGAACTGCTCAGAAGGTCCTCAATCATTATGGTGCTGACTATTTTGGCACAACTTTTAATAAATTGTATTTTTACAAGAACCGCAAACAATTCTCTATTGGGTTAATTAGAAATGACGATCTTGCCGATGCTGGCAGCGTAAATTTAAGTGACTTAAATACTATGGTCCGCAAGTTAAGAGATATGCGTAATCCAATGCCGTATAAAGAAGGCGTGGCAGAAGGTATTGGCGGATTAGGTTATGACGCACAGTCCCTTATTACAAAACTTCGCAGAGATGTCGAAGAAAAAAGATTAAAACCTACTCCAGAGGCAGTATTAGCAGCCGCAAGAGAATTAGCAGGTGGTATGGAGTTTGCTCCCCAACTGTTAGTAAAACAAGTATTAGGCCAAGGTGTGGCGGAAGGCTTTAATGGTGAGTATGATGATGAAGCTGGCATGGCACATAATAACCTACTAACTTCAGCAAGAGCAGTTATGGGATTGTTAAAGACCATTGATGATAAAGACAACCTACCAGAATGGGTTCAAGAGAAAATTGCCAAAGCAGAAATGATGTTAGTAGGCGTTTGGGATTATCTACAAAGTCAAAAAGAAATGGGTGTTGATCCACAAGTAGAAGGCTTTGGTAGAATGCGTGGTAGTTCATCAGCATATGATAGAGATTATGCAAGTAGTGTAAGTGGAATGGGTCGTGGTCCAGATCATAGAGGGCTAGGACAAGAACTAGCACACGAAACAAATAACTATGCAGTAGCAATCGACGGAAAGACTTGGAAAGTATTTGCAGATCAACGCCAAGCTGAAAACATTGCTAGATCATTAAAGGCCAAAGGTAAGAACGCAACTGTTCATCCAACAGGTGAGAACCCATCAGAGAGTGTAGCAGAAGTTGCTCCTCCAGGTTGGGAAAAAACTGTTAAGGCAATGAAGAAGCACGACGAAATCGATAATCCATTTGCACTAGCATGGTCCATGAAAAACAAAGGCTACAAGAGCCACAAGAAAGAAAGTGCAGATCCATATTTTGAATCTCTAAGAGCCAAAGTTGAGGAACTTGCAAAAAAGTAAGTGAGCAGGAACCTCAAGACCCTGCTGCCGAACCAGCACAGGCTCCTGCTACAGAACCAATTAAAAAAATTGGACCGCAACCAAAACTAAAACCAGAGATGTCGCTAGACTATTGGAAAGAACGTTTCCAAACTGCTAATCCAAATCAGTATCGTCAGTTTAAAAACAAGACTCCAGAAAAGAAAGACCAAATGGCAACTGCGGCATTATACGCGGCACGCCAACCTAAATAATCTTTGTCAAAACCATTGACATACACCATACAGGCGTGTATAATAAAGACTAACAGGAGATACTCATGGGTAAAGCATTTGGCGCACCAGAACAAGCAAAGATTAAACAAATTGTTGCAGAAGGCATGACAGTCATGCAAGAAATTCAAGACCTCACAGAAGGATTGAATGAAACAATTAAAGCAGTAGCAGAAGAACTAGAAGTCAAGCCTAGTGTTATTAAAAAAGCAATTAAAATTGCACAGAAAGATACATGGGATCAAGTATTCCGCGAGTTCGACGACCTCGAAACTATTGTTGACATCAGTGGTCACAGCTTCCGCAAGGAAGATTAATGAACGACATACTATATGGGATATTCGGTTGGATCCGAGAAGACTACCAAAGTCATAGAACTCGTTTTTGTCTTGAGGTCGTTGCTTGGGCTATTAGCATTGGCTGTTCTATCACTATGGCAGTCACCGTTCCAACACCACCTCTATTGGTTCTATACCCCATTTGGATTGCAGGTTGTGCTATATACGCTTGGTGTGCTTATAGTCGGCGTTCCTTTGGTATGCTGGCTAATTACATACTTCTCACCACGATAGATACTATCGGGTTGATTAGAATGATAATTAATTAATATAAAGAAAGGTTTGATCAGCCATAAGTGATCACAGAGAAGGTTGCCGGCCATAAGCGGTAGGAGAAAAATATGAGTTATGTAGACGCGATCTGGAATCGCGATAAAGACATCATCTACGTTGTCGAACGAGATCCTAAAAAAGGCAGGATCTATCAAGAATACCCAGCAAAATATGTTTTTTACTACCCCGACCAACGGGGTAAGTACAAATCAATCTATGGAGATAACCTAAGCAAGGTAACATCCAAAAGCTATAAAGAGTTCATGAAGGAAAAGAAAATCCACAGTGGACATAATCTTTATGAAAGCGACATTAACCCTATATTCCGTAACCTAGAAGAAAACTATCTAGGCAAGGATGCCCCAAAGCTAAACGTAGCATTTTGGGATATTGAGGTGGACTTCGATCCAGAACGTGGCTACGCATCACCGGATGATGCGTTCATGCCAATTACTGCTATCGCCGTTCACCTACAGTGGTTAGATACACTTGTATGTCTAGCAGTTCCGCCAAAGACTCTTACAATGGCGCAAGCAGAAGAACAAGTTAAAGACTTTCCTAACACGCACTTGTTTGAAACTGAAGCAGAGATGTTAGAAATGTTCTTACAACTAATTGAAGATGCAGACGTATTGAGTGGTTGGAACAGTGAAGGCTTTGATATGCCCTACACGGTAAATAGAATTGTTAAAGCATTGAGCAAAGAAGATACTCGTAGGTTATGTCTATGGGATCAAATGCCTAAGAAGCGGGAGTACGAAAAATATGGAAAAACGGCTATTACTTATGATTTGGTTGGTCGTGTTCATCTGGACAGTCTCGAGTTGTACCGCAAATATACCTATGAAGAACGTCACAGCTACAGGTTGGATGCCATTGGAGAAATGGAGATAGGTGAATCAAAGACTGTCTACGAAGGCACACTTGATCAACTATACAACAACGATTTTAAAAAGTTTATCGAATACAACAGACAAGACTGTGCATTGTTGGATAAACTTGATAAGAAATTAAAATTCTTAGACCTTGCTAATACACTAGCACACGAATGTACTGTATTGCTACAAACAACAATGGGTGCGGTAGCTGTTACAGAACAAGCTATTGTAAACGAAGCTCACCATCGTGGACTGATTGTTCCCAGTCGTCCTACTAGAGATGAAGATGCTAATAACCAGGCCGCAGGTGCTTATGTAGCATATCCTAAAAAAGGACTTCACGACTGGATTGGTTCAATCGATATTAACTCACTGTATCCGTCAGCGATTCGTGCATTAAACATGGGTCCAGAAACTATTGTTGGCCAGTTGCGTCAGGATAGAACTGATCAGTTTATTCAAGAACAGATGCTGGTACACAAGAAGTCCTTTGCGGCTGCATGGGAAGGTGTGTTTGGCAGTCTTGAGTATGATGCAGTTATGCGACAAGATCGTGCATTTGAAATCACTGTTGACTGGGAGAATGGTGAGAATGATGTTCTCAGTGCCGCAGAAGTTTACAGACTTATCTTTGAAAGCAACCAACCTTGGATGCTCAGTGCTAACGGTACAATCTTTACCTACGAGAATGAAGGTATTATCCCCGGCTTGTTGAAACGTTGGTATGCTGAACGTAAGGACATGCAGAAGAAATTAAAGGCGGCTATTGATGCCGGAAATAAGATTGAAGAAGAATATTGGGATAAGCGACAGCTCGTTAAAAAGATTAACCTTAACAGTTTGTATGGTGCCATTCTTAACGCCGGTTGTCGCTTTTTTGATAAGCGTATCGGTCAGAGTACTACTTTAGTAGGTCGGCAGATTGCCAAGCATATGGCAGGCAAGGTCAATGAAATGATCACTGGGGAAGTAGACCACGTCGGTAAAGCTATTATCTACGGTGACACAGACTCTTGTTATTTTTCAGCTTACAACACATTAAAAGTCGATATCCAGAAGAAACTTATTCCTTGGGATAGAGATGTTGTTATTCAGCTGTATGATCAGATTGCCGAAAACGTAAACGCAACATTTCCAGACTTTATGTTAGATGCTTTCCACTGCCCTAAGAGTCGTGGCGAAGTCATCAAAGGTGGTCGTGAGATTGTTGCTGTTAAAGGCCTGTTCATTACTAAGAAACGTTATGCTGTATTGTATTACGATAAAGATGGTAAGAGACAAGACGTTAACGGCAAGCCGGGCAAGATCAAGGCCATGGGATTGGATTTGAAGCGCAGCGATACTCCTGAATTTATGCAGAAGTTCTTAGAAGAAATTCTAACTGATGTACTTAATGGTGCAGAAGAAAAGGACATCCTAGACCGTATCAGTGAGTTCCGTACAGAATTCAAAGCCCGACCTGGTTGGGAGAAAGGTAGTCCAAAACGTGCTAATAACATTACAGACTACCAGGCACAGGAAGAAAAGAAGGGCAGAGCTAATATGCCCGGACACGTTCGTGCTAGTATTAACTGGAACACTCTACGCCGTATGAACGGTGACAAATACAGCCAACAGATTGTTGACGGTATGAAAGTTATTGTTTGTAAACTCAAAGACAATCCACTAGGCTTTACCAGCGTAGCTTATCCAGTTGATGAACTACGCTTGCCTAAATGGTTCCAAGATCTGCCATTCGATCACAGTGAAATGGAAACAACTATTATCAATAACAAACTTGATAACCTCATTGGGGTTCTGGAATGGGATCTAGAATCTACAACACAAGACAATACGTTTGGCAAATTATTCAGCTTTGACTAAAATATTTCTTGACTTTTCCCCTAAATCTAAATAAACTAATACAAAGGACTTTAATATGAAAGACATTCTACAAGACATCGTGAGTCATACTCACAACCTAGGCTTCCTAAACATCGTAAAGATTACAGGAACTGAAGAAACTACAAAAATTGACTCTATGGCAGACGACAGAACTGTAGTTATGTTTGGCGAGACAGCAAATCCACAACCAGAGATGATTGGTGTATTTGGTATGCCTCAACTAAACAAATTGAAGTATAATCTCGAGTGTCCAGAATACAAAGAGGATGCAAAGATCGAATTGATGACTGCTGACAGAAACGGCGAAACTACTCCAATTGGTTTGCACTTTGAAAACAAAGCAGGCGACTTTAAAAACGATTACCGTTTTATGAACACTGAAATTATCAACGAGAAACTTAAGACAACTAAGTTCCGTGGTGTCAAGTGGGATGTTGAAGTTAACCCTACACAAAGTAGTGTACAGCGTTTTAGTTTCCAAGCGGCTGCTAACAGCGAACACGCAACTTTCCTTGCTAAAACAGATGGCGACAAGTTGAAGTTTACGTTCGGTGATATGAGTTCACATGGTGGTGAGTTTATCTTTGCTACAGGCGTTACTGGAACACTGAACAAAGCATGGACATGGCCCGTTGCTCCGATATTGAGCATCTTAAAGATTGCTGATGTTAATAATACAACAATGAGCCTGTCTAATGAAGGCGCATTACAAATTACATTAGACAGCGGTATTGCTACATACAAGTACATTATTCCTGCACAGACATGATCAAAGGTATAATGCAGGGTGGTAGATATATTACTGTCACGGGCGGAAGCCCTGGCAGTAATTATGTCAACAACTATAGCGGTGCCCAAGGCATTGGTAATATGCGATTCAATACTTCTAACCAAAATGTAGAAGTATGGGATGGTAATAATTGGATAACTTTACAAAGTTCGTATGCTACTATACAATTAGACGACGATGCAATTCGTTTATTAGATTGGGCTAAAAGAAAAATGGTAGAGGAAGAAGTAATGTTATCTTTACCAAGTGATCACCCTGCAATGAAAATTGCCAAACAAAATGTTAATCGTGCAAAACAGGCATTAAAAGAAGCAGAAGAGCAATTAAAAATAACATCAATATTAAGCGAAGAACAATGAATCCACCAGTTAACCTAACCCCATTACAGAAAGACTATGCTGTCTACTTGCCAGCTATTAGCTCTTTCTACAGCACCTATGTTGCTAAACAACGATTAGAAAAGTTTATTCCAGATGAGCGTATTCCTAAAGGATTTGATCGCGGTATTGAAGGTATGAACTTTCTTAATCCAGAAGAAGGTTATTTTACCTACAAGTATGGATTGTATTCTGCAGGTCACGCACAGTTAGATCTACAAAAGAGTCTTACACAAGAATCTATGATCCAACAACGAGATCGCGGCCAGACAATGATCTTAGGTGACTCAGGTGGATACCAGATCGGTAAGGGTGTTCTTAAGTTTGATTGGTTAGACTTCGAAGGTAAAGAAGCTACTAAGACTCGTCAAAAGATTCTAGAGTGGTTGGAAGTAACTGCTGACTGGTCAATGATGCTTGACGTTCCGACATGGGCCTGTGATCATATTCACAGTCCTAAAACAGGATTGAAAACATTTGAAGACTGTCTAGAAAAGACACGCTATAACAATGATTACTTCCTAATGAATCGTTTAGGTCAGACTAAATGGTTAAATGTTTTACAAGGTAGTGATTGGGATACCGCAGAACAATGGTACGACGGTGTAAAAGAATTCAGCGACCCTAAGGGTAAGTATGCCGGTCGCGAAGCAGAAGGTTGGGCCTTCGGTGGCGCTAACATGTGTAAAATGGATATTACTCTTAAGCGTATGATGACGCTGAGAGAAGATGGGTTGCTAACAGGCAAAAACTGGATCCACTTCTTGGGTACAGCACAATTAGATTGGTCATGCTATCTAACATTAATTCAACGACAAATCAGGAAACATATCAATGAAGAACTTACCATCTCTTTTGACTGCGCCAGCCCGTTCATCGCAACAGCGCACGGACTTGTCTACACCAACGCAGTCCACACTCCCAAAAGGTGGAGTGTTATTATGGACAAGGCACCAGATAACAAAGCACTTGCAGGATCAGACATTCCGTTTCCCTTCGAGAGCGAAATCGGCCGCAGACTAACACTTGCAGATATCTGTCACTATGCTCCGGGCATGTTAAACAAGATCGGCAAGGAAGGTAAGACTTCGTGGGATAGCTTTGCCTATGCTCTAATGATGGGTCATAATGTTTACTGCCATATTGTTGCTGTACAACGTGCTCAACAGTTGATGGACATTGAGATTGCTAAAACTAAATCTAAGTTAACTTGGAAACATTGGAAGAAAGTTAAAGCGCAGGATATGAGCGATGAATACAGTGATTGGGTTCCCCGTAACATCCTATACTTTAACAGTTTCATTGAAGACCTGTTTAATACCAAAGACAAAGCAGAAGCATTTGCTATGATTGATCAAGCAGGTCCTTTCTTGCGTAGTTTAGAAGGTGCTCGCTTACAAGGCGGACCAAAGCAGAATGAATTTAGAAACTTGTTCTCTTTTGAAGAAGTAACAAGTTCAGATGAAGTCGATCTAGAAAATCCAGATGACGACGAACTAAGAGCTCTTGAGGAAGGACTAGGAGAATAATATGGCAACACGTAAAAAGAAATCAGATAGCATTGTACTCGATATGCCCGGTACTATTGGCAGTGCTAAAATAATCTTACCAGAGACCAAAGTTGTTAAAGGCAGTCACTTAACTGTTACTACACACCCAGATGGTAAGACTACTTTAGAATGGGATGATGATGCATTGCTACGCGATGTAAGAGAGGCAATCTTAAAAGCAGAAAGTGTACTTCCTGCAACAAGCACTAAATCTAAACGTACAAAGAAAGTTAAGGAATAACCATGGCATTCTGGACTGTTAAAACCTATTATAAAAAATCTGTCGAGCAACATGAGCACTATGTTCAGCGCGAAGGTACAGGACGTATTACAGTAACAGACGGATATCGCTTCTGTACTTTTAGAGTAGAAACTGAAGACGATAACTTTCCAGAGTTCGAATTTGTAGAAGTCCCCGGCGGTGATGGAAAATGCGATAGTATTGACATGTACTCCTGTGAAGCCAATAATATTATCAATTCTGAAATGATCGATATGTTTGACGGCGGATGCTGGGGCGATATCGAAATAGAAGGTATTGAAGACGAAGACGAAGTTTCAGAACTTGAAGAGTTTATCAACGAGAACGGTGCATACGCTCTCGAAGACGAGGGCGATTGGTATCTCGAAGATACTGAAGTTTATGTTTGGGGTCCTTTAGAAGTTACCGATGAGGAAGGTAATACTCGTATTATTATTGCCAACGAAGATGGTAAAATGATTGTTTTTAACGATGAAGAAGGTGAAGAATGAGTAAAGTATACCTTATTAAACCACTTGAAAAGAAAAGCATTGTCTACCATGTAGAAATGTATCGTAGTAACCCAGACGGCAGCATTAGCTGGTTTAATCTAGACGAAACGTATCGTTGGGGACAAGGGTTCATTGAAGAGGACTTAGATTGTAATCTTCCTTGGGAAGGTGACGATGTTGCTTATGCTCGAGCAGATTGTGGATGGGGATGTGAGTTAGATGATAGCACCAGCATTGAATGGGAATTCAGTGATGATATCAACGAAATGGAACAACAAGAAATCAAAGAACTCTACTACGAAGGCGGAGCCGGATGGTTATTCGATGGTGAACATGATTGGTGCGAGGAAGATACTGCTATCCATATCTATGGACCATATCAAGTTAGCCTCTGTGACGAAATCTCAGGCGAAGTTATTGAAGAAAACGTTAAATTGAAGCCTCGTCCAAAACCTAGTAATGCGTGGCCATTTAGTACGGACAAATAAACGGTTGCAATAACCTACAAACTTTGTTATACTTAATCTATGAAACGTGATTATAC
>Ga0247723_1000533_pt1 | contig 25944 bp, 28 predicted proteins | sample MSEWelMarce5H_FC_FD_189079 | JGI IMG/M metagenome (GOLD analysis project Ga0247723, IMG submission 189079) | Subsurface sediment microbial communities from gas well in West Virginia, United States - MSEEL Well Study Marcellus 5H_FC | ecosystem: Environmental > Terrestrial > Deep subsurface >... | reverse complement strand
TATGCTCCCGTGCCATATGCATCAGTAACAATTCTGGTTGGAACATTTGGTTTACCTGATATGTGCAACATGTAACCATCATTGGATGGTAGTGATGTGTTTGATGTTGCTGAAATGGTTACTGCTGATTGAGTTGAAGTTGAAATTGCATTCGATATAAACACTCTAGCATTCATTGTAACATCACCAAGTACATTCAATGTACCAGAAACGTTTGCTGTTCCAACCACTTGAAGGTTTGTGGTGTTCACCGCTTGAGCAAACGTACTACCAGTGATTGTCAAAGAACCAGCAAATGTGCCGGTTGTATTTGCTAGTGCCGCATTTGCCTTTGCATATGCAGAATTGGCTTGTACAAAGGCACCGTTCGCATATAACGCAGCACTATTAGCCACATGAGTAGGTGTATTTGCTATCAAGAAAGCAGCGTTAGCTTGTATAAAGGCACCGTTGGCATATAAGGCTGCTGAATTAGCAATAGCATCTGGTGTATTGGCTACCAAGAAAGCAGCATTAGCTTGAATGAAAGCAGCATTGGCATACAAGGCTGCTGAGTTGGCAATAGCGTCTGGTGTATTTGCCACCAAGAAAGCAGCATTGGCTTGTATGAAAGCACCATTGGCATATAGTGCTGCTGAGTTGGCAGTATATGATGGTGTATTTGCTTGAATAAAAGCACCATTGGCATAAAGTGATGCTGAATTTGCTACATGAGTAGGTGTATTTGCTGTTATAAATGCTGCGTTGGCTTGTGTAAAAGCACCATTGGCATACAGAGCAGCAGAATTAGCGATAGCGTCTGGTGTATTCGCTACCAAGAATGCTGCATTTGCCTGAATAAAGGCACCGTTGGCGTATAGTGCTGCTGAATTTGCTATTGATTTTGGTGTATTCGCTACCAGGAATGCAGCATTGGCTTGTATAAATGCTGAGTTGGCATAACCAACTGTGCCTTCCGATGATGTGGTTTGTGTTGTACCATCACCAAATATAATGCCACCTGACGGCGCTATTGTGCCAGTTACTCTGACGTTCTTTAAAAAATCAAATACGTTAGCACCAATTCTACCAATAATATTAGAACTTGTTGTACCACCAGCAATCAATACTATGTTTGCTGATGAGGAAGCAGTACCGATGACTAAGTTACCACGATAATCTACATGAGATGGTCCATGTGAATAAACATAACCATCATATGGTTTCATTGACGAATAAACTGGATCAGAAAATGTGGATCCATTAATACCCATGTCAATGAAGTTGTTTGTATTGTTAGAATCATTTGTTGATGCCACGTAATCTGATGAACCGTTTGCATCAAAGTTTTGATTGTTTATTTGTAGAAATGTTCCAGAGTTACCAGAAAACTGACCAATAACATTCTGATAAACGATGGCATTGTTACCAACATTTAGTACCTCATTTGAATACAATCCTCGAGCAAGTGTACGACCAGTAAACTTACCTGTTACACCTGTTGGTAAATCAACTCCCAAAAACAAGGTGTTACTTGTATTTGCATTCAGTTGTGTGATTAATGATAACTCTGATATTTTTACTGTAGACATTCTTTACCCCAATAGGATGATTTCATCGGCTTCTGTTGTTAATATGTCACCACTTTCAGTGATGAGTTGTGGTATATATTGTTGACCAAGTGGTCCATAAATTCTTACACTTGTTTGTGCTGACAATGTTCTGTTGACCGACAATCTTGTGTTTGTACTTGTCAAGTTGGCATTTGAAGTTAAATAAATTATACCATTTACATAATCAACAGAAGAAACAGTTCTACTATTACTTGTGTTACTTCCAACCAATATTCTGTCACCAGCATATACAATATCTTTTAATGGATAAGTTGTATTACTATACTGACGATTATTAACAATGTCATAAGCACCCGTCAATGATAATATATTTATGGCGTTTGTGGTGTTGCTTGTTGATACGAACGCTACGTTTCCAAACGTCAACCATGTATTTGTTGATAGTGTTACTGTATTTGATGCGGTGTTAACAGAAACAATCTGAGAAATTATATTCGGACCATTTACAGGTTCGATTTCAATTGTACTATTAGCAAAAATAAATCCAGTAATGTCAACACCAGCCAAGTCATTGAATTGTAGTATGTTGTTACTTAGATTGGTAAAATCAGCAGACATGGACACAGAAGAACCAGGATAACCAGTGTAATCACCTAAAGTTTTACCTTGATTTAGTGCTTCAAGACCATGGAAATAGAAATCACTATTAGATTTCAGTGCATAACGACCAAGAATTTTCATACCAGTTGGATGTAATAAATTCAACAATACATCTCTGTACTTTTCAATTTCTTTTTCAACTGTAATTTGATATGTAAAGTTGTTGTAATTTTCATCCTGTAAAACACCAAAAGAACTTGGATGTCCTTGTGTATTCAAGTATTGTCCTTGACTGATGTTCAAACCATTTAAGAACTGAGCAAACCCTTTGGCATTTCCGTCACCATAATTTTTATAACCAGAACTGTTATAACGGTCATTCAATGATGTATTTGCCAACACAAAATTGATGTTCTTATCTTGAATGGTTAATTGTAACTGTGTATTGGGATTTGATTTGTAATTAAATACCCTCAAATTATACTTTGATAATGCTGGATTTTCGTCTGTTGTAACGGAAGTAATCGAATCGTATCTTGCTAGATAAGAAGAAGTATTGACACTACCACCTTGATAAATGTAATCTCCTTTGATTGGAAGATTTGTTATTGAAACATTCGAAACAAGTATGTCTTGTACTTTTAATGAAACATTAGGTGTTGCAATATAATCTTCACCAAAATCTGTTACTCTAATTGTTGTCACAGAACCAGCACGATCCACAACAACCGAGAATGTGGCACCGTCACCAAGAATACCGGGAACAAATAGACTGGCATTAGATGCTTGTGCATTAGCTGACACCACTGATAGTGTTGGTAAGTTTGTGTTCTTGTAACCTATTCCACCTGGAGGATATGGACGTTGTGTATTTAAAACATATGCCACACTTGTGATAGCCCCAGTTGCATTAACTGTTGCTACATTTGCATAGGCACCAATACCACTTCCACCAGAAATAACTATGGTATCATTTGCCACATAACCACGACCGCCATTGGCAATTTGAATTGGTCCTAACATACCAAGACTAGTAAGAGATGCTGTATTTCCCGATACGTCTGTTGGGAACACCGACAAAGCAGTAACAGCAGGCACTTGTCTTATACCGCCGCCACCATTATTTACAAAAACGGAAGAAATAGGAAATGTTGAAAATGCTGTGAATGTAAATGAGTTTGCTAATGTTGTATTAGCATTTGCAGTTGGGTTTGAAGAAAAGAAACTGTACTGTGTATTACCTATTGTGGTATATTGTGCTAAAGTTATTTCATTAATTGGAACCAAAACAACATTTGCTCTAGAATTGGCTGCTGGATTCAAAGAACCAACAGTAGCATTTGCTCCTGGTGCATTTGTTATTCTTAAAATTGAATTGGAAGTATAACCATATCCACCATCAATTACATTGATACGTTGTATTGACCCTGCGGTTGTTGTACCGACTTCAGCAATGGCACCAATACCAGTGTTTGAACTTAGACCATCATATACAATAACAGGATCACCAACTTCATACAACAATCCTCTATTATTTGGATCAATTCTAACTTGACTGATTTGTCCAACTATTTTTGCTCTGAGTGGTTGACCACCAAATAAAACAGTTTGATTGTTATTGTCAACTACACGGACAAATTCACCTGATTGAAACAATCTTTCAATATTAGAGATATAAACTTCTGTTTTATTGCCAGCAATGATTGATGTTTCTACTGTGGCAATTGATTTTGTTGTTTCACCAAATAATCTAAGGTTGTTTATTTCCAATAGATTTGGATCTAAACTACTTAATTTCAAACTCTTGGCAACATACCAAGTACCATCAGAGGCCTTGAGAACAGCATCTTTCGTAAAGAATACCTCAACATCAGAGTCGTAGAGTATTCTAAACAGAAATTTATATGATGATAATGTTCCTTTAGATTGATATAATTGTCTTGCTACTTTTAAAGCTTTTTCTTTATCAACTAATATTTCTTTTGGAAAATATGGTAAAAAGTCATTGACAAAGTAATCCAGAAATTCATTAGTTGTTCTGTCAATGTCTTTGTAATTTAAAAGATTTTTGGATCCTTCTGTTACTCCACCAGTTTCTTCCATCCATTCATAATATGCCTTAAGAAACAATTCAAAGTTGGCATAGTCAGGATCATCCCGAACAAATTCCGGAAGTTGATACGGTACTAATAAAGATGTTTTGTTATCGGTTATCATGTTGTTTTAGCAATAACATTAACAGTGATTGAATTTGGATCGTATTCATCAACTGATATAATTCTATTATAGGTTGAAGAAATAATAGTTGTTACTGGTGTTGATGATACTGTTAATTGTCCCAAATCATTGTTAACATTTATGGGGTCTAATGAATTTAATGTCACAATACCTAAATTGTAATCAATTATTCCTACATTAGTATTCAAAATTGTTTTTACGTTTTGTGTATTATTATAATAAGTTCTTAGTGTACCGTATCTACCTTTAAGTAAAACAACAGCAGCTCCTAACGTTCCTGTTGTATCACCAGAAGCATTTGTAATTGTTGCAATTGCACTTGTATAATTGTTGCCAGAATTTGTTATATTAATTGATGTGATAACGCCTTTTGAATTGATTACTGCTTCAGCTGTTGCACCGGAACCATCACCCAAAATTGTAACTGTTGGTGTTTTTTGGTAACCAAAACCAGGATTGATAATAGAAATTTCTTCTACGCCGCCGGCAGATGATGGCACCTCTTCAATATAAACTTCATTTTGAAGTTGAGCACTAGTATCATAAACACTAATAGACGGTGAACTATTGACACCACTTTGGAACATACCTTTTTTCAATTCAGCACCAAAGAACAAATTGTATGTTGAAGCTGTACCTAATTGTGGATAAAATTTCTTTTGTAACTGAATAGAAATTTCATTTGTGATAATTGATTGGTCAGAATCATTAATTCTTGTCGTGAAATCAGATAACTTTAGTGTGGAATTAAAAGTATTTAAAGATGACAGAGCATAATTGTTAATTGTTGTCTTTACTAGATTTTCAATTTGAGCTGCAGTAGAACTTGTTTTCTTTGGATCATAATAAACATTTACATTAAATTGTACATAAGTGTAATCAGGATCAACAATTGTTGGTAGAACAGTCAAAACCGAAATTGGTTTTATAACATCGGTTATCAATCTTTGTTTTTGTGTAGGTGTTAAAGTGTATCCACCTGTTGGTTTCAAGGCAACAAAAACTTGTCCGTAAACCGGCGGATCATTTTCTTGACCACCCCAAACACTCACAGCATCAAAGGCATAACCCAATTTGTTTTGCTGAATTGCTGTGATATAATCTTCTTTTGTAACCGCACGACCTTGTGATGAATAACTTTTAGGTGCTTGAAATTTGATAGATGAAATTGATTCTTTACCTGAACCTTGTGATGCAGATGTAATAGATGTTATCCTATTATTAGAAAAACCTGATAACTGATCCAGCAATACAAAACTGTTTGCTCCAGCAGACAATGAACCTGAAGTTACAATGTAAGATGTTTTTACAATGTTACCATTAGTTAATTTTTTACCGAGAATACCATCACCGAAATATATTTCATAAAATCCATCCAATCCCTCTTGTAAAAAGTATACAAGTGAATCACCTGTGAGTGTCAAATAATCTGATGCTGGTGTATAAATTTCATAAGAACTGTTTGAAGATGACTGTTGCACCAATACTTGTAGAGTTGTAGTGTCAACATTTATGTCATTTATTTTGTATATAAATTTTGGATTGTTTGATTCGTTTACCAAATAAGATGAAGATGCTGGTGTGCCTTGTCTAATTATGGTATTTGCAAAAACTGCTTGGTTATTAAAGACCGAAACTGTTGTTGCATCTGTTGTTACAAAATTATAGTTTGTTCCATCAATTCCTTCTGACAGAAAGTTTGTGAACTTAGGTAAAGTCAAATTCGGATCAGTAACCTGAAACAATGTCAGATTTATTGTAGCCTGAGGTGCAATACTGGATTTAGGTGTATAACCTAACAATTTTGCATTTGAAACAACAGAATTTCTAAGTAATGCAGTGTCCAAGAACATCTCATTTGCAACCATATTGAGATAATATGCATTATAATGTGTGTTATATGCTAAAACATCTAAAAGAATGTTTAATGCCGAACCATCATAGTTATAATCTTTTAGAATATTTTGTGATTGTAAAAAAGTTTTCAGATTGTTTTTAATATTATTAAAATCCAAATCTGTAATCTGAATATTTGAATTAGCACCGGCCATTTTATCTAGTTCTCTCTAAAAGAATTGTTATTGTTGTTGGTAGTGTTGCATTTTCCAAGAAAAAACTTAAATAAAGACTGTATGCGTTTTTATCTGGTAGTGGTGTGACTACCACATCTCTTACAATAGCTCTTGGTTCATAATTTTCAATCAACGTTTTTATTTCAAACTTCAATGACTCCGCCGAAGCCGATGAAATCAATTCAAACAAAATTGCATTAACGTTTGACCCTAAATCTGGATTAAAAAGTCTTTCATAGTGATTAGTCAAAATTAAGTTTCTAATAGAACGAATAACCGCTTGTGCGTCATAACTAAGGGCAATATCATTCGTACCAGGTTTTCTGGTAAAAGTGAAGTCTAAGTCTGAGTATAGTTTAGTTGAGGTTGCCATTCTTTATTTATCGTAGGAGTAAAACGCTTTTTTGGACTTTTGAAGCTGTCGGAGAAAATTCTTGGGCCGGAACGCAAAATTTCGAATTTTAAGTATTTGCATTTAACCTTGAAAGTAGTTTAGGCGAACCAATGATTTGAATTAACTGGTTTTCTGTTTGTCCCATGCCATTAAATATTGCCACTTTGTTATAGTCATTAAAAACTGATCCAGAGTTTTGGAAGAAATTTGTATCACTTACTCTACATCTAACCATAGTGCTTAACATTTGAGACATACTATTGTCTAATTTTTGCGCATCGGTTAAACTTATAGTTGAATTGTAGTCATAATAAGTGTTTCCACTAATTACATAAGATGTTGTTGTTATGCTGTTTTGCAATATGATTAAAAGATTTGATGTATTTGCAACTAAAGTACTTAATATGTTTGCTGCGTAAACACTTGTAAAACCACCTATCATAGGTGCATTATTTTGTATACCATCCGATTGATTGGTAATGTAATTCATCATTTTACCATATCCAATAGCTATATCATAGTGTGGCGTAGTAACATCACTTCCCATACCTACTACGTTTGATAACCGATTAGTAATATAGATAAAGTTATCACATTCAGAAACATCCTGCGTTGCTGTATTTGAATAACTAAGAATTATTGCATTGTTTTTTGTATTTGCTAACAAATTTGTAATAGTTATAGTGGTTCCATTTATTGGAGAACCATTTGCCATATCCACCATAGTATTTGCAGCATTGTAAATATTTTGTGTTATGTTTATCACAGGGTTTATAAAATATCCACTTGTATTTGCTTCCGCAACATCTTTAGTTTGCCAAGAATTCAACCAAGGCGGTATCATAGCCATTTGTGCTATAACATTAGCGTCCAATGGTTTTACAATTGACTCTGCCACCGGATTCGTTGAATCAAAACCTAATCTTCCAAATATACTAGCCATAATTTAATAATTCCTTATATTTTCATTCATACTTTAACTTCGCCACTCGTTGGATTTGTTGTTGGACCATCAGGAGCTATATGTATATGCAAAGACCTTAATAATTTATTAACAATGTCACTTGCAATAACTGAACCATTGAGCACAGAATTCATTAATGGTGATGAAATAGATGTAAAGGAATTAATTGGACCTACACAATTGATTTGAAATGGAACTGCAATTCCTGTATTAACACCAATACCACCACCATTGTGTATGACTAATCCAGCTGGTGGAAAACCTGCGGCGGCCGCTGCTGTTGCAGTAACGCTTGCACCAATACTCATACCAGAACCAGCATCTACCCTAGATGCCGCTGTAAGTTTATCACAAGTAACTTCACCAGCAACAGCAAGGTCAGCCGAAAAAACAACCGAATCTGGTGTGTTTACTTCTAATGTTCCGTTTAATGTTGAACCTGCATTAATTACCATATCACCAAAAGATGTTATAGTAGATGTTTTATTGACGGTTTGTGAATAGTGACCTTTAATATGTTGTTCAAAGTTACCATCAATTTCTTCGATTCTATCACCTTTCACATTCATATAAACATCACCATAAACGGTAATATTCAATTTTTTGGCAAGGTTACCATCATCAACACCAATAGAAATATTGTGGTCTCCGGCAATAATTGTGTAACCATCCCGAACAATTTTATGAACCTCATCACCATTAGGATGCATTTCCACAAAAGTACCTAGTTTGTGTTGTAAACGAATACGCTCTCTGGTTGGTGTGTCATCCATCTCAAATGAATGACCGCCTTTAGTAGCCGTAACATTATTGTATGGATATACTGGTTGAAAATCTGTGTTTGCAGCCGATTCTGGTTCAGTCCACGCCGTCACAAAATCTGGTTTTTGTACTTCTGCCATTATATTATTCCTTTAAGGTCCATTAGTGTTGGCCATTTTAGCACTTGTCGTATTTGCTGCCAAAGCATCTGTTGATGGTGTATTATTTTTTATGTATTGATTAATTGCATCAACCTGTGAGTCTGAAGAAAGAGCTTGCACAACTGCATCCGGAATAGAACTACTTGTTTCTGTAGACTTTACTGTATCTAGAGTCAATTGAGCAGCAGCTGAAAATTCATTAGCAATACTTGTAATTTGTGTTTGTGTTAAATTTGAAATTTGGTCTGGTATAGATTGAATTTGTTTTGCAACTTGTGTTATAGAATTACCGAATTGTGTCAAACAATCCTTTAACATCTGTTGTAATTTGGCTGGTAGTGATTTAACCCAATTTACTAATTGAATAATTTGTTGAGCAAGAAATACCCACTCCAAAACAGATTCTACTACCATAGCAATTTTTTTGGTTACGGCATTGATTTGTCTGACAATTTTTTTCAATAAACTGAAATTAAATGAAATGATTCCCGTTGCGTCAAATCCCAAAGCAAGAACAACACCATCTAATACTGCTCTCAAACCAGTAATAATCATTTGTATCATTGACCTTAGTCTGTTTGTTGCTTTCAATTTTGCATTTTTAATTGCATCTTTGATGGCTGCTACTGGACTTAAAAGACCAAGGTCACCAATTATAGAACCAAAATCTGGAAAAATAAACTTAAAATCACAAACGTGAGATGTTTGACCATTCAAAAAGTCTACGATTGAACCTTTAACATAACCTCTGGCCATTTGAGGCGTGGTTTGTACACCTGCTGTATTTAATAATTTTGAAAATGGTGAATTTGGTGGAGAATTCTCGACAATTTTAAAATTAATTGTACCAATTTCACCTAAATTTACTGTTGTTTCTGCTGAAGATGCCATTTATAACCTCAAGTATTTGTTGGTGGTTGTGCAAAAGCTGGCATAATACCCATCATTACTGGGAATTGTCCTGATTCACCATCCATAAAAAATCCCATAACCCAATCACCTAATTCTGGTGCAGAGAAAGTATTACGTGAATTTAACGGTAGTAAAGGCAACGCCCATGGTAAATCATCAACCGGTATTGCAATTTTTGCAGGATCTGTACCACTCGTATCATTGGTGTGCCAACCATATATACGAACTTTACATCGACCAAGACCCAATGGATCCATTCTGTTTTCTATTACTCCGACCCACCAAATGAATCCGTCTAAACCTATAAAATTTTTCATCATATATTATCCCAATGGATTATTGTAAAATGTTTCATACTTTGGATCACTATCTTTAGCCAATTCCAATACAGTTTGGTATATACCTTGTGATTGTATCAAATGTCTTACAGCAGTTACCAAATATTTACCTGAATAATTTTTATCCAAACCCTTTTTAGATGATAAAGACGGAAAATTAAATTGGACTGTTTTACCAGCAGTGATGAATGGATCGCCTGGTATTTTAATTTTAACTACTGTGTAATTTGCCAAAGATATTTGTGCTGTTCTATTCGGCACAAAAGTTTCCAAGAAAATGTCCGGTGCAACCGATCCTTGAGGTATATATGAGTTCTTCATTTGATTCTGATTACCAATCGCCATTTTTATAACACTATTGGGAGAACGTGTTAGATTTCTCGTATCAGTAAATGTATCATCAGGATTCAAAGTTTTCTTGTAATCTGTGGCATAATTAAAAATAGTTGTACAGGCAGTTCTTGTTATTGGATCTAAAGATAACAATTTGTTTGCGTATGTACCAGAACTAATTTCATTCAAAGTGTCAAATGCTTTTACAAATTCATAGTCTAATATTGAAATTATATCTTCTGCCGGTCCTTCTGGTGAAATATTTTGTTGTTGGTACTTGTAAGTTCTTGATATATTTCCGGAAGCCAACTTAGATATAGATGCAAAATTAAAACCAGATTGTGTTTCAAAGAATAACATATCAGCCAATTTCTCATTACTAGTTGCTGATGGTCTTGCATAATTTGACAACCAGCTAATAGCTTCCAATGGTTTTATTGATGGTATATTAAAATCATAAACACCTTTTGTTGCTTGTATGTATTGTGGTCTATATGGTGGTATTTTCAAATAATCGGTCAAAATGTTACTTATAATACTAGATATATTTTGACCCTTATACGATTTTGTAATTTTTGTTTGTTCAGATATTATTAATTCTTCTGAGCAAAAGTGTAATTTTATATATTCTGTTGAAAGGTTACCCACAGGATTTCTTTTTGGAATTGAATATAGTCTGAAATATAGTGGGTCGCCACCATCTTTACTTGTTTTACCAAAACTCACAGTAATTAATTCATTTCCAGTTAAATTCATTTTTTCTATGATACCAACACCGTCTTTAACCATAAGATATCCAGACATAACGAAACTGTAGATATCCTCAAAGATTGATAAATCAACCATCAGGTATTTTAAATCAAATTCTTTACCACTATTAGTAGTAATACTGAGTTTGTCAATTGCAGCATCTTGTGGATAATAAAATTTACCACTTGGTGAATCGGTATTTGTCATGTTATGGATTCATTAATTTATTAAATTCTGTTTCAAGTTTGGTTGCATAAGATTTATTAAGCAACTTTATTTTTCGTTTAGATTCATTCAAATTCAATTCATATGTATAATTATCCACGACATTTTTAGAAATGTTTATATTTACATTACCTGTTATGGTGGAATATGTTCTTGATGATTCAACTAGAGCGTTGTAATCTTCTTCAGATATGGTAAATGTTTCTGAAGTAATTATACCTTCTGGTACAGTTGTGTTTGTTATAGTTTTTTGATAATGATGTACTTCATCTTGTTCAGCAGGTGTATATTTTTCATTTATATAAGAATCAAAAACTCTGTTTGTCATTGGCCAATCCCATTGTGGATCAAGAATTTCATTTGAAATTAAAACCATCCAGAATCTATCTACACTACCATAATATTTGTGTGCAATAATTTCTGGTGTATCAGAATCTTTTATATCATATGAATAAAAGATTAATGGATCTTGCAACAAAGTTGAAATAATATTAACCCTTGTCAATAAATTTGTTACGATTTGTGATGTTTGTTTTTCACTAATAATTAATTTAGGCAAAGTTTGAAAATAATTCATTTTAGTAACCGCTTTCAACGTCTTTTCTATCGACAAGTTCTATTTCTTTGAAACTCAATGTCAATCCTGTTTGTACAGGAGAACCGTCATTGTGTGTTGACCATGTTCCGTTTGGTGCATAATTGACATTCACATCAGTTAATACACATCTTTTTAATTTGTTTATATTTGGATTTTCACTATTACCGTACATAAATGTTACATCAAACACTGAAGGTGGTATAAAAAAGAACCCAGCACCACCAGATGCAATTGTCGGTGCTGCATTTCTCCTAAAAGCTTTAATGATGTTTTTAATTTCGTTTGCTTCTGGAGCTGAAAATGGTGTAAGTGTAAATGACATACTAAATGTTCTAAAGTTAATGCCTTCAAACAATACTTGTTCTTGTGGATTAAACACATAACCCATAGAGTTTAATAAAACTCTGGCAGCTGCATTATTTAAAGTAGATAATATAGCATTTGGAATTGCTCCAAGTACTGGGACTGAAGCTGCGGCTTCTAACAAACCTATTTGATTGTAATTTGCACCATAATTGAATTCAGCATTGTCTGGCATGTACAGTGTTATTATATCTGTAACTTCCTTTTTAATGGGTGGTTTTGCTGCGTTTCTTATCGCCTGACCATCACTATTTAAAAATTTTTCAGTTTCATTCACAGTCTTATCATACAGTTCAGCTGCTTTTTCAGTAGGATTATTAAGAACATCCTCAGTAGTCTGCCTAATCCCAGTAGCAAAATCTCCTGTTTTGCTCACCAAAGCGTCTTTCACATCAGAAACTGTAAAATCACTAGAATCTATCTCATATGCTTTAAATACAACTGAATGTAATTTTTGTGAAGAACCTAAATCCCTTGGATAAACATAGTAAGAACCACGGTATTGGTTCAGTTGGTCTAATGTTGCTAATGGTCCAACAAATGCTTCATCATTATTACCTGCACTAGAAACCGGCGTAGTCTGTATAGCATCCAATACATTGGATTTTGTGGTGTCTAGTATTATTGCGTTGGCCATTATTTTCCTTGTTGAAAAATCGTTATATATATTATTTATGGCATATTCAGGAACATTTAGACCCACAAATCCCCAAAAATATGTTGGGGACCACAAAAATATCATATATCGCTCAAGTTGGGAAGCAAGAGTGATGAATTGGCTCGACAAAAATCCAAGTATTGTGTCTTGGGCATCAGAAGAGGTTGTGATACCTTATGTATCTCCTGTTGACGGAAGATGGCACAGATACTTTCCAGATTTCGTTGTCAAAGTAAAAGACAAGAATGGCGTAACAAAAACCATGATGTTGGAAGTGAAACCGAAGAAACAAACTAAACAACCAGAACAACAAAAGCGAGTTACCAAAAGATATATTACTGAGGTCACTACATGGGGTGTCAATCAGGCCAAATGGAAGGCTGCTACTGAATATTGTTTAGACCGTAATTGGGAATTCAAACTCATCACTGAGGACCACCTAGGCCTGTAACTAAATAAGTCATGGCTACAAAACCCTCTCCACTTACTACACTTACTGAAGAAAAATCTGCTGCTGAATTGCAGACGATGAGCCGTGAGTCACTGAGATGGTTGACAACAAAAATTGCTTTGCTTAGAAATCCATTGGCCATTTCTATACCAATGGCCAAAGAAAAAAGTAGGTTTGTACCAAAAGGTCTTATACCTACACCAAATGTAAACAAAAAATTTAAAATTGGTGGTATGTATTTCTTTGTATATGATCCAAAAGGCAAGAATGATATGGATTATTATGATAGGTTCCCTCTTGTGATACCAATTGAAAGTTATTCTGATGGTTTTCTTGGGTTGAACTTACATTACCTACCATTGAAGTATAGGGTATATTTCATGAATAAATTGATGCCACGAGCAGTCCTGAACGATGATAATGAGATTATGCGTCTACGGGTATCTTATGAAATCCTGAACGCCTCCAGAAAGTATAAAGAGTTCAGGCCATGTGTCAAACGATATTTGTATTCTCATATAAGGTCTAGGATACTTGCCGTTGAACCCCAAGAGTGGGATGTGGCAATGTATTTACCGGTTCAACAGTTTAAAAAGGCATCAGCATCTAAGGTTTGGAAAGAATCTGTAGAAGAAATAAGGAATTCATAAATGGCGGCAACAAGTTTACGTAATTTTATATCAAGCTTTACTAAAGATATTGCAAGAAACAATAGGTTTGATGTTATCATTTTACCACCTGCTGGATTTCCGTTGATGCTTCTATACAATAGAAATCTGTCTTTGCGTTGTGAAGCTGCACAACTTCCAGGTAGAACATTTGATACAGTTGAACAGAAAACATATGGTCCAATTGAAAAGTTTGTAAACATAACCACATATACCGATTTGGACCTGACGTTCATCGTTGATGATGATATGTCACAGAAAGAGATATTTGATTCGTGGCTTGAACTCATCAATCCATCACAGACAAACAATGTTGCTTATAAATCCGATTATTGTTGTGATATGATAATTAATCAATATGATGTATCAAATAAATTATCTTATTCTGTGCGGGTTATTAATGCATTTCCAATGTCCGTGAATCAAATGGACTTGGATTGGAGTTCTGACGGCTACCATAAATTGGTAGTTACATTTGCATATACTAGATGGGAACAAAACCAATCTTTTATATTTTGATTTTACTATAAGGAGTTATTATGGCTTTACCAAAAATTGATGTGCCAACATATGAAATTGAATTACCAGTTTCAAAGAAAAAACTTAAATATCGTCCGTTTCTAGTTAAAGAACAAAGAAACTTATTGATGGCCATGGAGAACAGTGATTCTGATTCTGTACATAGTGCCATCTATGATATTTTACATAATTGTACCTTGACTGAAAATGTTGATATTGATAACTTGCCAATTATTGACGTTGAGTTCTACTTTATCAACCTCAGAGCAAAATCTGTAGGTGAAGTAATTGAATCAAAATATCGTTGTAATAATCAGGTTGATGATAAAGAGTGTGGCAATACAATGGAACACAATATCAATCTGTTGGATATCAAGGTACAGATAGATGAAACTATTTCTCCAGATATCGAATTGAATGATAAACTTTCTATTAGAATGAAGTATCCAGTGTTTGGCATTGTTAAAGATTCTGCTGATATTGAAGATGAAACAGAACTTACTTTTAATATGTTGGCTCGTAGTATTGAATACATCTACGATGGTGAGCAATTCTATTATGGTAAAGAAACACCAATTGAAGAAATGATTGAGTTTGTTGAAAACTTGAATCAAGTACAATTTGAAAAGATTGAGAAATTCTTCAACAATCTACCAAAGATGAAAGAAAAACTTGAAATGACTTGTGGCAAGTGTGGTTTTCATCATGTGATTGATGTGGAAGGCCTAGAAAGTTTTTTCGTATAACCTTTCGCCATGATAACCTGAGAAATCATTATAGGACAAATTTCTCTTTGATGCAGCACCATAAGTATAGTCTGACAGAATTAGACAACATGATGCCATGGGAAAGGGACATATACATTGCAATGTTAGTCCAATATATTGAGGAAGAGAACCAGAAGATAAAAGAAAAACTAAGAAAATAAAATGGCACAACCATCAGACAAAACTAAAAATTCAGTCAGTAAAATGTCCTTAGGTGGTATTGGCAAGTCGTTGCTCGGTGGTGCAAAGAAGTTTGCCAAATGGAATCTAAATTACAAAACTGGTGGTTTACTGAATAGTGATTCATCTTCTGAGTTGGTTGACAAAAACAATATGCCACCAGCCAAAGTCTTAGGTGAAATCTACAAGATGATGAAGATTATGGAAGAGGACAAAAGACTCAACCATGAACTGGCACAAAGTACTTTAGAATCTGAAGAACTAAAAAAAGACATAAGAAACAAAGAAATCATCAAGGCTTTAACTGGCAGAAGAAAGAAAAAACCAGTTACACCAAGAAAACGCAAAGCAAAAGAAGATACTGTTCCCAAAGAACCAAAAGGTGGTGCTCAACCACCAGCGCCACCGACAACACCATCACCACCTAGAGCACCTAGAGGTACACCTAAAGGACGTAGAGGTGGTACTGCTCAGCCACCAGCACCACCTAAAGGCCCTACTCAACCTCCTGCTCAGGCACCGAAAACAGAAACTAAGCCACCATCACAGCCAACCAAATCTGCCGAAAAGAAAGCTGCTGAAGAAGCTAGATCCAATAAAAAGAAAGCAGATGAAGAAGCCACATCTGCTAAAAAGAAAGTAGATGAAGAAGCCACAGCTGCTCAAAAGAAAGCTGCTGAAGAAGCCAGAGTCGCTAAAAAGAAAGTAGACGAAGAATCTAAATCCACGGCCAAAAGATTAAAAGATGAGGAAGCTAAAAAAACAGCAGAAAAAATAAAAGCTGAAAAAGAAGCAGCCGCAAAGAAAGCAGCAGAAGAAGCAAAAAGAACTGCGGAACAAAACAAACCTCAACCAAGTAAACCAAGTGCTGAACCAAAACCCGGTCCAAGTGCTATTCCAAAAGTTCCAATTGGCGCACCTGCTGGAAAAATAGCAGTTATTGCAGCATTAACAGCTGCAGGAATTGTATCCACAACAGCTCAAGCAAATATTTTGGCTCAAGTTGAAGCTGAATCTAAATTCATTCCACAAAGTGAAAATCTAAATTATTCCGCAGATGGTTTAGCCAATACTTGGCCCAACCGATTTGCTAACAAAGATGCTAGTGGAAAATTAATAAAAGATGAAAAAAGTAAAAGATATTTACCAAATCAAACTGCCTTAGATATACAAAAAAATCCAGAAAAAATTGGTAATTCTGTTTATGGTAGCCGAATGGGAAACACAGCCGAAGGTGATGGGTTTAAGTATAGAGGCAGAGGATTTATTCAAATTACCGGAAAAGATGCATACAAATCTTTAGGTGATTATATAAAAGAAGATTTGGTTTCAAATCCAGATTTATTAAACAACCCATTGATTGCGGCTAAATCCGTTCCTTGGTTTTTCTTAGTGTACAAAAAAGATAGAATCAAAAACCTTAATGATTTAGAAAATATCAATAAGGTCAATAAAGCTGTAGGTTTTCAAGATAAACAATTAAAATCGGGTGAAATGGAATCAGCACACCGAGCAAAAATAGCTAAAGCTCTTACTGCTGAGATGAGTTCGAATAATACAGGCGACCAATTAAATAAAGAATCTGTGCAAAACCAAGATGGTAAAAAACAGTTAAATGACAAAAATAAAAATTCTCCTAACGGCACGAATACAACAGTTATAAATCAACAAAATAATTCACCTGTAAAAAATACCGAGACTGAAGATGATACACCTGGATTCTTCAGAAAACTTTTTAATTAAAGGTAATTAAATGGACAATCAACTAAACTATCAACAAGCCAGACAAATTAGAAATCGTTCTATTAAGGACTTAATTGCTGATGAACTTATTCGTGGCAAAGGCCTTGGTGGTGCGATTGGAGGTGCTGTTGGCTTAAGAACACAGGCCAGAATTAAAGGCATCAAAGAGAAGTTCGATCCACTTAATATTGTTAAATTCTTAACATTTGGTTCACGATTGGGTCCTGCTTTATATGGTAAATTATTTGGTCGTTCCAGAAAAGATGTTGAGTATTTTACTGGTAGAGCAAGTCCAATTGGTGAAAGAAGAAAAAAAATCACAGGAATACCAGGTCGTGGTGAAGGTGAAGATACCAGCGGAATGAAAGTCGTACTGAATCAGATTCTTACTTTCTTACAGAAAAGTCACGAGAAGGATATGATACTGAGAGAAAAGGAAAATAACCTTAGAGAAAGTGTAAAACTGGATGATGAAAAACGCCACAGAGATTTACTGAAAGCATTGGCTAATATTGGTTTTGATGGAGAAACCGCAACAAAAGAAAAACAAGGCGGCGGTTTCTTAGATGGAATAATGAATTTTATCAGAGATATTTTTGACAAATTAAAAGGTTTAGCTGACATTATTGGTTTATTAAAAACTTCTATTGTCGAAATTGCTAAAAAAGTTGGTGTTCCTTTAGTTAAGGGATTATTAAGTGCTGGTAGATGGGCTGTCGGTACTTTGATGGCTCCTGGTGTTGCAGCCGGTGGTACAGTAATTGCTGGAAGTGTAGCAGTAGCGGCCGCTGCAAAATATTTACAAGATAAACAAATAGAAAAAGCCGCTGAACGTGGTGATAAAAAGGAAGTATCTAAGTTATTGTTAGAACAAGCTTATCCTGCTGAAACACTTTTCAGTTTACCACCAGAGGATCAAATAAAAGCAAAAGAAGAAGTTGATAAACTTGCAGATGATGTTATACAAGCTGCTAAAGAAAGAAATGCAAAATCTGCTCCGAATGATGTGAAAGGAAGTGCAGAAGTTGTAAAGGGACTTGATACTGGTGAAACAGCAACATTGGTAAATGAATCTACTCCTGGAACAACATCTACCTCATCATCAACTGAAGAAGGTATGAAAAACTATGTGCCTCGTTTTACTTCACCTCCTGTTGTTGTAGAACCACCAAAATCTTCTTCTGTTAACAATGCAATACAAGAAAATGTAAGTCTGAATTTGTCTACACCAACATCGGCAGAGAAAAATCAGGCTACACAGGATAAAACAAATGTTGTTAACCAAAAATCAGCAACAGGCCAAAAGGTACCAGTGCCTTTAGTGAGAAACAAAGAAGAAACATTCCAACGAATGATATACAATTCATTGAGATTAGTTTAACCAATAAAAAACCCCGCCGAAGCGGGGTCTAAACAAAGTTCTGAGAAAGGAGCTTTTGTTTAATCTTGTGCCAACTTGGCAAAATATGCCATATCGTCATCATCAGCCATTGCCATATCAGGTTCAGCCACAGGTTTCTTAGGTGCTGCCTTCATCTGTTCAACGGTTGTCTTAGTGATAGGTTTCTCACCATTCAACCCTAGGACCTTTTCCAGACGGTCTTTAAGAGCATCATAGGTCTTGAATTCTTTATCAGCAACCAATTCTGATAAAGCGTGTTCTGATTTCCAAACCTTTTCAAGTTCATCATCGTCATCCAACAATGGTGATGGAGATTCAAATTCAGACTTGTCATAGTTTTGGTAACCCTCAACTTTACGAATCTTCAACTTGAAGTTAGCACCTTTCCACAAATCAAATGGATTGATTGCTTGTTCATCAGCAAACTGAGGATTCATTGCTTCGGTAATCTTGTCAAAGATTTTCTTACCGAATTTGAACAACATTACTTTACCTTCATTCTCAGGATGTTTTGGATCGCTGACAATGTATACGTTAGCAACATAATTCAATTTACGCTTTTGTTTGCGTACAATTTCTTTGTTAGCTTCAATGCCTGAATTCCACAAAGTAGAATTGTGTTCACACACAGGACATTGTTGATTCTTAGTAGTCAAACAGTTGTCAATTAGCCAACCGCCTGGTCCTTGAAAACCATGACCAAAGATTTTAACCCAAGGCAAACCATCTTCACCATCGGCTGGTGATGCTGGTAAGAATCGGATTGTTGCCATACCATTCCCTGCTTTGTCAACTTCGGGACGCCAGAATTTCTCTTTGTCAGAGCCACCTTCTGTTGAAGCGTTGAGTGCTTCTACGGCTGTTTTGAGTTTGTCCAGATTACCTGAACTCTTTTTCATTTTTGAAAAATCTACCATTGTATTACCTTTCTAGTATAACGGAGTATAAAATTTATAAACGGATTGTCCACAGTGTACATTATATACATTTATTTAGGCGTTGTCAAAGCCAAACCTTCAACATTGCCAAGGTGGCGGCCACATTATTGTGCCATATTGCTTGACCACCTGCTCTACGCCAATCATCAATAACACTTACAGTATCATCAATAATCAGTGAAGTTGGAGAAGCAAACTTATATTTCAGTTGTTTACCTGGAACAAAGTTTTGCTTGAATGTAACACCATGTTTAAGTAACCATTCTTCTTTTTGTTCCTTGATACCCTCATGTCTTTTTTCCGAGGCAGTAGAGGAAAGAATCTCGGTTGTAATGCCATATTCTTCATAGAGATTTTCTAATGAACGAATAAGTGTAATAGCTCCTGGCATTAACTCTAGTGTAGCAAAGCTTCTGACTTCAATAAATGTATCAAAGTTTTTATAAAATGTTTTACTTTTGTCATCACGTTCTGGTAATGTACCAAATAGTTCTGTGTATCTCTTGTGAAAGTCACAAATCACACCATCCATATCTAAGTAAACTTTTGAAATTTTCACTGACATAATTCTTTGATACTTTCTTTAAGAATGGTTTTGAACTTTTCTTTATCGTACTGAAGAAATGGTTCGTACCTCAAACACTTCCTTTGATATGTGGGCCATATAATATCGTCTGATATCTTCTTGGACCACATTGGAAAGAAATTCATTATACTATTCAATATCACCAATGATTCAATAGAAATGCTGTTCTGCATTGCGCCATGTAACAATGCCGGATAACCACCTGATGGCACTATTACCAATTCATCGGGGTTATTTGCCTGTTCTAAGATACGGATTATATCTTGTTCAAACTCATATGTCAAGCGCTGGTTTCTTTTTTGCCAGTTTTTGTGGTTTTCTTCACCTTCGGCATTGGCAATATCACCAACCCAATTTACATCCTTGACTAGGAAATTAGAGACATAGAAATCCCTCAACTCTTGTAGGCTGTATTTTCTGGAAAGGCGATAGAATGTATACTTGTCTTTTCGGTTGGCAAAAGTGTCCTTTGAGACATTGGTTTTACCGCCATACTTAAAATAATCATAACTATCAGAGGTAAAATGTAATTTGATTGCATTGAATAAAGCAAAGGCTGAGAATCCAGACCCTTCCTCAAAAGTAAAACTCATAGTGGCAATTTAGAACTTTTCTTCATTAAGTTTAAATCTTCGGCTTCTTCTCTAATCTTGGCTTTTAGTGCTAATGATATTAGAGAAGATGCCACATCAATTTCCATTCCTGTAGTTTCACAATGGTGTACAATGGCATCCATATGTGTAGTACCAAGTGTGTATGATAGTTTGCCTATCATTTCACTAAATTCACTAATCTCATTTTTTGTAGGCATCAGTTTCTCGTATAAAATAAATGGTTACCAATTTTTGTAACGTACTTCAATTTCCATGCCGGATTTACCGAGGTATTGTGATAGTACATTGCTTGTGTCTTGTAGATTGTATCATGTAATTTACGTTCTGTCAAGGCCTTTTTTGCAACAATCAGGCATTCTTCCCATGCGTACTTGTTTCTGATTTCACTAACTTTTTCACCAACCCAACTGAATTGGTATGTACTGCCTGTTTTTTGGTAGACCACTTCACAGACAGTTGAAGGGAATTTGGGACTATTTGCACGGTTCATGGTGACTTGTGCTACTGCTAATTTACCTTCAAAAGATTCACCTGCGGCTTCATAGTAGAGATTTTTGGCCATGCAAAGCACTTGTTTGCCAATATCTTGTGATATGGCATTTTCGTATTTGAATGTTTGTTGTTGGGACGTTAAAGGTAAAAAAACTAAAACTGAAAGTATTACTGATGGTAGTAACTTACTCATCTATTCTCCTTGTGTGTGTAAAAAAGGGGAGGACCCCCTTAAACCCTCAAACAGACTTCTTGTTACTTTTAATGGGTGAAGTTGTTGGTTGATTTGAAACGAAACCATTCAAGTTCTGAGCCTTGTTGATTATATCGTTTTCTGAGGGGTATGTTGGAAATCCAGGATGGATTGGTGTAGGTTCACCTGTTGCTTTGGCAGCTTCTACCTTTGCTTCCCAATTTAGGTTAACCGTTTCTTTTTGATTGAAAAACTCTTGTTCTAGCATTTCTTTTGCCATTTTTAAGAGTTCCAAACGGATTTGATATCCGGACATGACATTTTGCATTATATTACTCCTGTGTCTGTGTATTTTTCCGTCTGCGTAATGCAGCTTCGGAAATTTTTGACTTGGCATCTTCTGTGTGTTTTCTGCCTGTCATGGGATTGAACTTTCTTTTTCTTGCGATTTCTGAAAGTTTCTTTTTGGTTTCCTCTGTGTGAGGTTTACCAAAACCTTTTCGTGTTTCTGACATTTTTCTTTTTGTCTCATCGGTATGTTTTTTACCTTTCATACCAACATTGTTTTGAGACATTAGAAGTTTTGTCTTATCACTTCTTTTTATACCTGTCACATCTGGTGGAATCCCACCTCCAGCTGCAATATTAAGTCCAATATGTTTTTTTGGTCTTAACTGATATTCAATTTCTTTACAATATTCTTTTTCTCCGTATAAAAAAATATCTACTGTTCTACCTTCTAAAAAATTTATTTTAGGTAAATGTTCTCTTATTCTTCTTTTTAGATTTTTAGTTATACCGACATAACCTTGTGTTTTTATGTCAGTTTCCGAATCATTATGAATCCAATATATTAAATATTCATTTAACATCTACATCTCCTATTGATTGATTAAAAAATAGTGTGTGATGTGTAATGTGTAAGTGTGGCGGTGGTTTTTTGAATGGGTCCCACCGAACCCATATACTTATTTAGTAGATTAGAAACTACGTGTTACTGTGCTTCTTTGTGTGCAGCCAAAGCTTTAGTAAAACGATTAGCATGACTACGTTCAGCTTTTGCTAATGTTTCAAACCAATCTGCTACTTCTTCAAAGCCTTCATCACGGGCAGTTTTTGCCATACCCGGATACATGTCAGTGTATTCATGTGTTTCACCGTGAATCGCTGATTCCAAAGCTTCTGTAGTAGTTTTAGCACTCATGCCTGTACCTGGATCACCTGCACCGCCTTCAATCAAATATTCCATGTGACCATGTGCGTGTCCAGTTTCACCTTCTGCTGTACTACGGAACAGAGCAGCAATATCATTGTCTCCTGCTACGTCTGCCATGTTTGCAAAATACAAGTATCTGCGGTTGGCTTGTGATTCACCTGAGAAAGCTGCTTTCAAGTTTTCTTCGGTACGTGTACCTTTAATTTTCTCACTCATATATTTTCCCTCAAATTAGAAGCTACGTGTGTACTGTAAACGTACTGCGTCTTTTTCTTCATCACCCCATGAGCGGCTCCAACGAACTGCAACTGCATCCTGTTTAGTAAGTGCATAACCTACTGCAACGTGGCCACGGGTTGTTTCATACAATTTACCAGATTCAAACGCATTGTGGTAACGAGCACCAACATCACCAGTCAATCCTGCAAACAATGGGAACTTAACACCAGAATCAAGTGCGTAGTAACTGAAGTGTGTTGAACTTGTGATTCTCTCACCTAAACGAGCACCAACATACAATGCACCAAGGCTTTTTCTTGCACGAACTTCAAGTGCTTGAGTGATTGATCCACTACCAATTTCAGTTTGGCTATTTTCCATTTTGATACTATAGTCAACACTGTCAACTTTGTTACCAATAACTAAACCTTGTTTGATATTCTCTGCACCTGTTGAACGATTGCTTTCATCGGAATATTCCAATGATGCATAACCACCTGCCATTGCTGAAGCACTCACGACCAAAGTGGCCAAAAATAAACTCAATTTTTTCAAAATAAACTCCTAAAGTTAATAAAATGGTTGGTTATTCTGTTACGAGGAAACCAACCGAAACCCTAAGCAGTGTTTAGGCTGCTAATGCGTACTCATAAGAGCTATCGTTTGCATTTACGTTTGTTTTAGTTTTTACACCTACTCTGGTGAGTTGTCCACTTCTGTACTATTTGCCCTGTCGAAACTATGCAGGCCCAACATAAAGAAACTTTGGAATACCACCGTCAAATCCTGTAAAACGATATCCCAGGTTAGGAATATCCCAAAGTAAAGGTGCCCAACACACTCTTTTTACTGTGTCATCTTTGTCTACTATAACAAAATACTGTTTTACTTTTTTTGGTTTCATCAAATTTCTTTATGGTGGACCTGGGGGGAATCGCACCCCCGTCCAGAACACATTTCTAGTTGCTTCATACAACCATAACTTCACATTATACATTAAATTATTTAGTTTGTCAAGAATATTTATTTGAAAGCCGGACCGCCTGCCCATAAAACCAAGGATCTACGGAGTCCTTTTGTGACAGGTGTTACCCTGTGAAGTGTCCATGATGGAAAAAACCATGCTCGTCCTCTTTTTTGTTCGGCACTGAAAATGTTGTTGCTTTCAGACTTCATCTGAAGTTCACCACCTTCAAATTCCGATGGATCGCTTAGTAGCAGAGCCATACTTAGTTTTCTCGGCACTGTTACGGTTTCTAATCCACTATCAATGTGCCAGTCATAGTGACCGCTATCTTTATCTGAGTAAGCTCCGAGTTGAGCTTGTTCATAACAACCAGTTAAATCAAATTGAAAAAACTGCCTGTTAGCAGCCCACACTGCATTTGTAATCTTTTGCCAGATTTCATGGTTTTTTTCATCACAACCCATCCAAGAAACAGTAGTAGTTCTTTTTTCTTTATTTACCACACCATCTGTTCCACTTCCTATCTCTGCTTCTTTGTTGTCAAACCACTCAGGACGAGAAAGAATATAATTAATATCCTGGTCTGTAAGAAAATCTTCCCAATAACAGTAGTTTGATTTACCAGGAGAACTAAAAGGGGCTATTGGATATATCATATTATTATTCATTCAATACTCACTTGTTATACATTTTAAACATTCTGTTTCTATGAAACGGAAGACTGATCTCATTATTATCATTTACAGGCCATCTTTTATCCCCAGCATGATCAACATGAGGACCATTAGCCCTGACAAAATGACAGAATACTTGACCTGAATAATAATCTGGAGGACCGTTACATTGGTCTCTCCAATGAAGAACGTCACATCCCTTGTAAATTACACCGTCACCTTCAGCCAAGTCAAATCTATGGCCTCCCATGAAAATAGGCCATGCGTAGTGATGTGAGCGGCCAAGTTGAATAGTAACACTGATCTCACAGGATGGTCTATCGGAGTGAACTTCTAATTTATCTCCATTACCGTATAGCCTAGCGTATGAATACGTAGGAAACAAATCTTCACCAACTGCTTCCTCAATAATAGGCCACACAGATTCAAGGATGACCTCGCAACCCATTTCACCGTGACCAACTCCCTTGGAATTAGGAACTTGAGGGTCACCTCCGACCCCATAAGCCCCTTTGATAGAGAGGAGATGGGTTAGGTGGTAACATACTTCTTTTGGTATCAGTCTTTTAAAATGAAGAGCACCCTTAGAATTAAATATTTCAACTGATCTTGATTGTGTCATTCGAACTACCCATAATATTATCAAAAATGATTTGAGCCCATAGTTTAGCGTTTTTCTTTCTTACACGGAAATCATATCTACGTGGTTGCTCAAAAATCTTATTAGTGTCACTGTATCTGCTTTTCTTTATAGTGTCCATCCATATTAACCTATTGACAGGAATAATAGTCTGAGCCACGTTTGTTGGTGCAACAAAATCACATAGGATGAGGTCTTTTGTACCTTCCATCATCTTGGATACACAAAGATCCCTCATCCTCATTGCCTGTCTCATTCTACCCTGTTCACTGAAGTCCCAATCATTATGAAGCTCTCTTATCATATCAGCATTATACCAGCTAACAGTGTATCCGTGCTGCTCGGTAATCTTTTTGAGCTCAATAGCAAGTGTTGTTTTACCAGACCCTGGTAATCCCATAATTAAAACTATCATATATCAATATTCTACAATAACTACACCCTGAAAACCACCGTTACCGCCTGATTGACCACCGTTAGCATTTTCACCAATACTATTGCCGCCGTTACCGCCAACAGCGCCGCCGAACCGTGCGGGGTACTGTGTACCACCAGGTTGCCCGGCTGAGCCTGCTGTTGCGCCACCAGAACCGGCAGCACCGCCAGCACCGCCGGATCCTTGAAGTGGAGCAGATAATCCACCTGCTCCTCCTCCGCCACCACCGCCACCTTGACCGGAACCACCAGAGGCACCAGCACCACCATTGATTCCTGAACCAGCACCACCACCGCTACCAGTGTTAGTACCACCGCC
>Ga0247723_1000532_pt1 | contig 25960 bp, 41 predicted proteins | sample MSEWelMarce5H_FC_FD_189079 | JGI IMG/M metagenome (GOLD analysis project Ga0247723, IMG submission 189079) | Subsurface sediment microbial communities from gas well in West Virginia, United States - MSEEL Well Study Marcellus 5H_FC | ecosystem: Environmental > Terrestrial > Deep subsurface >... | reverse complement strand
GCCTTAGATGGTGTTTGGCCGAGCGTTTGATGCCTATGTATGGCAAAGCCTCACCAACGCAAATACAAATGATTCAGACGTTTGCAGGGCAAGCTAAAGCTACCATCAAACGCACAAACATGGCCCCACTTGCGGTAGCCCGTTATCCTGATGCTTTGCAGACGGGTAGGGCGAAGGATGCGGGATGGATTCTTACTGGCGGCTTTGTTTAAGGGGCTACCATGCCAGATTTTGGTTTTGTTGGCTCATCATACGAAGCGCCTAGTATCTATCAGGATGCTCAGGAGTGCATTAATTTTTTTCCAGAAGTTGACCCTGTAAAACAGCAGGGTGAGCGTGGGGTGATTGCGCTGTATCCGACACCGGGTTTGACGCTAAAAACGCTGTTGCCTAATATGCAAGAGGTTCGTGGGCTTCACACCGTGTCTGGCGGTGAGCAAATGATTGCCGTTTGCGGCTCTTATGTCTATGCGCTTACGGCTAATTTTGTCCCTGCGGTTATTGGTCAACTTAGTTCCAGTACGGGAATAGTGCGTATTACTGACAACGGCATCAATGTTTATATTGTTGACGGTGCTTTTCGTTACACATGGTACATATCAAGCCCTGCGTCTGCGGTGTTTACGGGTTCTACAAGCGGCACAACATTAACTGTTGCAAGCGTTTCTAGTGGCACGATTGCTGTTGGACAATCTTTGTTTGGCATAGGTGTATTGTCTGGAACTGTTATTACTGCGCTTGGCACAGGAACTGGCGGTGTGGGCACATACACGATTAACAGAAGCCAAACTGTTGCAAACTCAGTAATGAATTCTGCAACTGTTGGTGCGGTAGTGACTGCCACTATTGCGGGAACAGTAATGACTGTTTCTGCGGTCGCATCAGGCGTTTTGCACGTTGGTCAGACTATTAGTGGCGTTGGCGTAACCCTTGGCACAATCATTACTGCTTTGGGGACGGGTACAGGCGGTGTCGGAACTTACACGGTAAGCGTGGCAAGCACTGTAGCCGTTGGCGTGACCATGTACGGTTTGAACTTCTCTGTTCTACCCTCTACTGACGGTGCATTTAGTGGTGCAAACACGGTGGATATTATTGACAACTACTTTGTCTATAACAACCCAACGACTCAGCAATTTGGCGCTAGTGACCTTTTGTCGCCTATTTCGCCACAAACTAGCTTTTCATTAAAAGATGGCGCACCAGATGATTTGGTGGCTTTGATTGTAGATCACCGTGAAATTTATTTGATGGGTGAAATTTCCTCAGAAGTGTGGACTGATGTAGGCGCTGTGCCGTTCCCGTTCCAAAGAATCCCCGGCACTTCTACCCAGCACGGTATTGCCGCACCGTTTTCAATTGCTCGACTTGGTAATTCATTTGCTTACGTTTCCCGTAACAACCGTGGCCAATCCCAAATCATGCAAATGCAAGGATACATTCCACAACGAATTTCTACCCATGCCGTTGAAAACACTTTAGTCAACAAATATGTTGGCGATGCTATTTCTTGGACTTATCAACTAGAAGGCCATGAGGTTTTTGTTGTTACTTTTCCATCTTTAGAACTTACATGGGCTTATGACGCAACCACAGCAATGTGGCACAAATGGCTTTACACAACAGAGAAAAACGAATATCAGCGTCACCGTGGTAATTGCTGTGCTGTGTTTCAAGGATTGGTCATTATTGGTGACTATGAAAACGGCAAACTGTATGAATTGGACAAAACAAATTACACAGACGATGGCCAAAATATCCGCAGATTGCGTAGAGCGCCACACTTGGTGACTGAGTTTCAACGTCAGTATTTTGATGAATTGCAGATTCAGTTCCAGCCGGGGGTGGGGACAACGGGCATTTCTGGTGCTGAACAAGTAACTAATACAAACACCATTTATTTGGGCGATAATTACACAATTACCGCAAGTGCAACTTTGACCATTGAGCCTGAAAAAACTTACATTTTGGCGACTCAGCAACCAGTAATAACTACAACTACAAACAACCCTCAAGCAATGCTTAGATGGTCAAATGATGGTGGTTCTACATGGTCAAACGAGCATTGGACAAGCGTTGGTCAACTTGGCAAATACACAAATCGTGCCATTTGGCGCAGATTAGGGACAGCCCGTGACAGAATATTTGAAGTTTCTGTAACTGATCCTGTGAACTTTGTCATTATTTCGGCAAATCTTAAAGTACAAGGGGCAGAAAACTAATGGCTACGTCTGGACTTTCAACCACACAGCAGATTAACCCTTATCCACAATCAGTTTTTTTGGATGGGGCGACTAATCGTCCAACGCGGTCATGGCAACAGTTTTTTTTAAACTTGTTGAATTTCAGTTCTGCTGATACTGCAACGGCAGGGTCTGCAACGCTTCCAGCTAACCCTGTTGGGTTTATCAATGTCACGGTAAATGGTCAGGCTTACAAAGTGCCTTACTACAATGTTTGAGAGAGCCTAAATTATGGACAACTTAATTTCTTCACTTGTTGGCGATGTTGCTAATAACGCTGGCAATGCGTCTGGTGGTTTAGTAGATTATCAAGGCAAGTCGTATAACCCTCAAACTATTCTGTCGCTTGCAAAACAAATAACAGCGTCAATTGATCCTAATGCCGTTAAAGGCGGTGTTTTTAGCACTAAAGGTGAAAGCGTAGGTTTTAACTACGATGAAGCAACCAAACTTTTGGGTCATGCCCCATCAGCGGCTGAACAAGTGGCTTTGGATATGGCTCGACACCTTTCTAATGAAGGTGTTACTGATTTAAACAATGTGGATGCTACAGGCACAAACAGACGTTTTGGCTCTACATACACAGGCGGTGGCGGCACTATTTATGAAATTAAAAAGGATGCTGATGGCAAGCCTGTAATTTCAACATGGAGTAGAGACACAAGCGACAAAAAAGCCATCATTGGTGGTTTAGCGCTTGCGGCATTGGCGTTTGGCATCCCCGGTGTATCTGAAGGCTTACTTAGTGGCGCATCAACTGGTTCAACAATTGGAACTCTTAGCGGCTCTACTATTGGCGCTGGTGGTGCAACCGCTTTAGAAGGCGCTTCTGCTCTCAGTTCTTTAGGCGCATTAGGCGGTGAAGCGGCTGTGGCTGGCATGGGTGCTGGAACAGGTTTAACTGCGGCTGGCGCGGGTGGTCTTGGCGGTGCAACGGGTGCGGCTGGTCTTGGCGGCTCTCTTGGTTCTGGATTGACTGCCGCGGGTGCTGGTGGTTTAGGCGGTGCAACAGGCGCGGCTGGTTTAGGTGGTGCTTTAGGTACTGGCGTAGGTGCTGGCGTTGGCGGTATGGCCGCCACAAACTCTTTGCTTGGCAATGCGGCATTAGGTTCAACTTTGGCTAATACAGCCACAGGATTAACTGGTTCTACATTAGGCGCTTTAGGAAACGCTGGCGGTTCATTATTAGGTAGTGGGGCCGCCACTTCTGCTTTAGGAACAACACTAGGTCAAGGCTTGGCTTTAAATGCTCTTGGTAGTGGGCTTGGTGCTGTTGCAAATCAAGCTGGCATTTCTAATGCTAGGGATTTGATTAGCCAATACGGTAATACGGCAAACACTCAACTCAATACCGCTTACACAGACGCTAAAGCCTTGAATGCGGCAAACAATGCAACATTGGCAAGTAATTACGCTAATTTAGGAACTAATCTAAATACTAATTTAGCAAATCAAGTTGGCGCATACAACACAGCTAACACAAACATTAACGCAAACGCAAACAACCAATTAGGTTTGTTGGCAAATACTTATCAAGGTCAAAAAGACCAAGCCGCGGCAAATGCAAATGCTCTGAACGCCAATTATGCAAATTCCCGTGGTGATTTATATAACATTTACAACCAACAAGTTGGAATTCAACAACCTTATCAACAAGTTGGTCAGGCTGGTTCGCAAGGGTTAATTAACAATCAAGACTATTTAACCCGCCAGTTTGGTGCGGCTGACTTGAATAGCCAATTAGCCCCTAACTACGCATTCCAATTGGCTCAAGGTCAAATGGCTAACCAACGTGCCGCAAACATGGGCGGTGGAAGTATTGGTGGAAATGCTTTGCAAGGTCTGCAAAAATATACTCAAGACTATGCAAGTGGCGCTTATCAAAATGCGTTTAACAATTTCAACACGCAACGCCAAAACATTTACAGCACATTGGCTGGAATGGCCAACATTGGCACAACTTCTGGCGGTCAATTAGCAAGCCTTGGCAATACATTGGGTGGTAATTTAGGTTCATTGTCATCTAACCTTGGCGGCAACCTTACAACCAACACAGGCAATCTATTGGGCGCTGGTACTGCTTACGGCTCTAATACATCAGGTGTAACAAACAATTTAAACAATGTGTTGTCATCTAACCTTGGTCAATTGCAAGGTGCTTACAACCAGTATGGAAGCAATTTAACAGGCGCTTCTAATACTTATGGCGGCAACCTTACGACAGGTGCTGGGCAGGGTATCAATGCGGCTAATTTATATGGTGCTAATTCTGCTAATCTTGCTACAGGCATAGGTTCAGCATTGGCGGGTAATGCTTCTGCAAGTGGCGCAAATACTGCAACGGCTTTAGGCAATCTAGGCAATCTTGCATTGGTAGGTTCTATGCTTAAAGCGACATAAGGATAAATGATGGCTGACTTTTCAATGAACGTAAATTACGCCAAACCCCAAGCTACAAGTCTTGGGGATATGTTGGGCATGGCCTCTGGAATTCAAAACTTCCAGCAAACACAACAATTAAATCCTTTGGCTTTGGAAAAAGCACAGATTGAAAACCAAGTTTTAAAGCAAAAAAACGATGAGCGTATAAGACTTCAGGAATTTACAAGCAATCCATCCAATTGGCAGACTAATGGTCGGATTGACATGGACAAAATCAATTCAGCTATTCCAAAGATTGCCCCGTTGACAGGCGCTGATGTAATCACTTCATTGAGTGGATTACACAAAAGCCAAACTGAAGCGGCTAGTGCCAAGCAATCATTGACGCAAACTGAACGAAACATTATTGGTAATGTTGATCACTCACTTGGTTTGATGGGTGTTAACGATCCCAAGCAAATTATCAAAGCCTATCAAGGTTTGATTCAAAACAATCCAGACAACCCGTCTTTGGAACGCATGATCAATTCACGAATTGATTTGCTTAACAGAGCACAACCCGGCCCCAACATTACAAAAGACTTGCTTGCTGAGTCTGCATCTTTGTTGTCTATTCCAGTACAGCGTCAAGAGTTTGCGCCTAAAGTTAGTTTGACAAATACTGGTGGTCAATTACAAGAAACATTGACTACGCCAATGAGTCCTACAGGACAAGCGCCTAACATTCAAATGACGGGACGCGGACAACCGTTGACAATGGCCCCCGGCACACAATATGTGCCAACTGGCAGAACTGACCAAAACAACAACCCAACTGCCATTGCAATGAGTCCTACGGGACAGTTATTGGGTGAAATTACTATTCCCGCTGGTGTTGCACCAAACATGATGCAAGGCGCACAACAGCCGGGCGCAATGCCGCCACAAGGCGCAATGCCACAGCAGGGTGGTGGTATGCCACAACCGCAAGTAAACGCGCCACAAGCCCCTGCAATGCCCTCTAATGCGCCTGTAAGAATGCGCCCCGGTGAAAACGCAGACACTTTGCGCGATGCTCAAGCAATTCGCACAAGGTCAATGGCCGCGGCCGCTAATGTGCCTAATCAACAATTTAATAGCAACCAAATCATTAAAATTGCTGATGATGTGATTTCTGGTAAAGGTGCTGGTGCTATTGCCAATTTGACGGGTGGTTATGCCGCGTTGCCTTTTGGTGGTGACAACGCAACCAACTTGCAACAGCTTGGTCATTACATGGCGCTTCAAACAGCGGAATTGTCAAAATCCTCTGGTTTAAGTGGTACTGATGCGGCTAACCAAATTGCTGGTCAGATTGCTGGAACAACCGATTGGACAGCGCCAGCTATCAAACAAACCGCCCGTGTCAATCGTGCTTTGTCAACTGCAACAAGTTTGTTCAACCAAGGTGTTGAAAACGAATTTAATAAAACTAAAGACCCGTTTGCGGCTAGAGACTTCCAAAATAAATGGAGTCAAATTGCTGACGTAAACGCCATTCGTCTTTATGATGCAATGAGAAACAACGACAAAGATGGCATAAAAGAAGTTGTCAATGCCGTTGGTGGCCCTGATTCTACGGGTTACAAAAATCTGCTGACTAAAATCAAGTTTATGAGTACGCTTGTCAAGGGGCAATAATGGCTGTTGTTGATGATTTTGATATAGATTCGATCAATAGCGCGGTTAGTTCTGCGTTTGGTCGCAAATCAGCGCCCCCCGTAAAGACTCCATCTTCCCGTGAACAAGAGTCTTTAAGGATATTACAAGCTGAATATGAAAAAGAAAGCAAACTTGCCGCGGCTGGTAATCCAACTTCTGCCCGTAATTTAGAGGCGCTTCAACGAGAAATGAAGCGCATGGGTGGCGCACCCACTACTGCACCCACTACCGCACAAACGCAAAGTGATGACTTTAGCGTGGATGCAATTGGTTCTGCTGTTCAAGATGCTTTTAAGACCGCTAAAACTGATAAGCCAGTAGCCAAAAACAAAACCGATCAAGCAATTATCAATCTGCAAAGATCGCGTGAAATGTATGGCCAGATGGGGCGTGATGTGGGCGCTAGTGTTGCGTCATTGGCTGACACTACCATTGGCGGTATTTTGCCTATGGCTGGCCAAGTTGTTCAAGCCGCATCCCGTCCATTTACTACGCCAGAAAAAGCACAGCAATATGGTCAAGCTGTTACAGGTGCATTAGAAAAACCGTTTGGTAAGACATTTGGGGTTACGCAAAGCCCCGCTTATCAGGGCGAGGCTTCACAAAGACTAATGAACTTTATTGGTGAAAACGTCAATAAAGGCGCTGAGTGGATTGCCCAAAAAACAGGTTTGCCACTTCCTGATGTGCAAAACATGATGGGAACGGCAACAATTGCCGCACCAGCGGTATTAGCTAAACCTTTGGCTACCGTAGCTAAACCTTTGGTTAAAGGCGCAGAAACCATTAGTCAATGGGGCAATGAAATTCGCGCTGGCGCACCCGGCCAGCTTGAGCAACAGTTTCAAGCCAAAGGCGGTAAACAAAGCGCTGGCGCGGCCGCTACTCAAGCCAAAACGCAGATTGATGCCGCTATTGCACAAGCAAAGCCAGAGTTAGCCGCTGATTTGAAATTGCTAAACCCTGCTGAAACAAACATAGAAGCACTAAATCGTATAGTTGACGCAGATTCTCTGGATGTTCCAGTACGTTTGACCCGTGGTCAGGCTTCACAAAACCCAACACTTATTTCCCGTGAGCGAAATGAAAGAGGGTTTAAAGAGCAATTTGTTGATCGTTTTAATGAACAAAACAAAGCGCTAAAAGAGAACGTGACGTTGGTTAAAGAACGTGCCGCGCCTGATGTGTTTGCCCCTGATTATGTGTCTAATGCCCAAGGCGCAATTGAGCAAGTTCGCGCAAAGATTGACGCATTCAAAGCTGAAAAGCAACAAGCATATAAAGACCTAGCAGACTTTGGTGCTGGTAAATTGGAAGTTGACAGCAAGACATTTGCACAAAATGCAATGAATGCGTTGACCAAGAATGAGGACATTGATTTCTTGCCGCCTACTATCAAAACTAAAGTTGATCAATACATAGCTGGCAAACCAATGAACTTTGATCAGTTCCAAAATTTAGCAACACAAATTGCCCGTGAAACAAGAAAAGCACAAAAAGCTGATGATGGCAACGCGGTTCATGCTTTAGGTTTGGTTCGCAATGAATTAGAAAGTTTGCCGCTTATTGGTGAGACAGCAGAAGCTAAAGTGTTTGCTGACAAAGCTCGTGGTTTGGCTAAACGTGAGTTTGACTTGATTGACAAAAACAGACCAACTTACAACTCTGTTTATGCAATGGTTGAAAATGGCGGTGCTGATACTAAAAACTTTATCCAAAACAATGTGTTTAGTTCTAAGAATCAAGACTTTGCCAAGATGATTGATTTAGTTGGTGACAATCCACAAGCTATTCAAAACTTGAGGGCTGGCACTTTAGACTACATCATTCGTAATTCTACTGATGCAAGCGGAAACTTTGCTACTGGTAAATTTGCAAAAAGCATTTCTGATTTGGATGTAAACAAAAAATTAGATGCTTTGTTTGGCGCTGAGGAAGCTAACCGTTTACGCAAGATTGCCAACGCTGGTACATTGATTGAAGCTAGACCTAAAGGCGCTTTTGTCAATGAATCAAACACAACGGTTTCTGCGGGACAGATGGCTAAAAATTATCTTACTGGCGTGTTAGAGGAAATACCCGTGGTGGGATCGGTCGTTAAGCCAGCAACAAATCTTTATATGCAAAACAAAATGAAAAAAGAGATGAAAGAGTCTCTGCGCCCTGCCGCTGGCACTAAACTTTCAGACATAGGAAAATAACATGGCAGTCAATCTTGCACCAATCGGTAACGGTTTCCAATTCTTTACCAACACAGGCATTCCCCTCAACGGTGGGTATATCTACACCTACCAAGCTGGCTCTACAACCCCGCTTGCAACCTACACAACTGCAACGGGAACTATTGCCAACACCAATCCTATTCAATTAGGGACAAGCGGTCGCCCCCCACAAGAAATTTGGTTGACTGAGGGTTTTTCTTACAAGTTTGTTTTGACTGATTCTGCTAATGTGCAGATTGCCACTTACGATAATCTTTATGGCATCTTGGGAACAGCCGCGGCAGTTAACCCAATCCCCGCTGGTGGCATCATTATGTGGTCAGGCTCTATTGGTGCTATCCCTGTAGGTTATTACCTTTGCAATGGCTCTAACGGCACACCAGACTTGCGTGATCGTTTTGTGGTGGGTTCTGGTAGCACCTATGCTGTAGGTAACACAGGCGGCTTCACATCATCGGTCACAAGTTCTGGCGGCACAAACTTGCCCCTTTACTATTCTTTGGCATTCATTCAGAAAGCATGATATGGCTGAAATTGATTTGGTGCAATATGGGGTGCTTCAACAAAAAGTTGAGTCAATGGAAGCAAAGATTGACAAGATGGAAGCTCAACTAGATACGCTGATTGAATTAGCTAACAAGGGTCGTGGTGGCTTTTGGATGGGTATGGTTTTTGTGTCTGGTGTTTCTACTTTCTTTGGTTACGTTTCTCACTATTGGTCAAAGTAAATGAATGCGCTGGATCATTGCAATTGTTCTGACTCTAGCGCTTCAATCTACAGGCAAAGACTTATGTAGTGTGCGTGAGTTTTATGGAATAGCTTACACAATTCATAATCCATCTGAGCGTCATCAGCAAATGTCTGCTTGGCTTACAAATCATCAATACTTATGCAAAAGTTCCGACTTTGTAGTAATTTGGAATAATTTATCGGAATGGGCTGGTAGTGCTGATAGTGCATTGTTAAGGCATAAAGTTATTCAAGGATACAAGAATGCGCTTGATCGGGAAAAAAAGTGAAGATCAGTTACGACAAATGGTATCCAATAGTTCAACCAAACCCGCCCATGCAATCAAAAGTGTTTGCCAAGCGTGTGGAAAGATTAGACGCTGAACGGGCGGTGCAAGTTCAGATAGATCAGCAAGTTAAAAAGTTTCATCAATATGAGTATGAAATTTATGAATACAGAATGCGACAGATTACGATAAACATTGACATTACCAATCTGAAACGACAAATTGATGCCCTTGTATGACCAAGAAACCAACACCCAAAACGTCACCAGACACCAGAGACAAGTTGACGCTGTACGTCACGCTAATGGTAAGCACAACCCTATGTATCTCCGTGTTGGCCATGGTAATCAGCTTTATGTTGGGTCTGTGGGCCAAGGAAGTGGACAATGCAGAGATTTTCAAAATGATTTCACCCGCTTTTTCTACTCTTATAGGCGGCATGATTGGATTCCTGTCTGGTATCAAACTTATGCAAAATGACGACAAATCAAAATCTTGTAAGGACTAACTATGTTTGAAGTTTTAAGCGGTGGTTTATTGGGTTCTATTTTTGGTGGCATTTTTAGGATGGCCCCTGAAGTGCTGAAGTGGCTGGATAAAAAGAATGAGCGCCAGCATGAACTAAATATGTTTAAGTTCCAATGTGACTTGGAAGCCCAACGTGGCCAGCAAAAACTAGCTGAAATTGGCGCACAACGTGAAGCCGCAGTAGATGTAGGCGTAATGAATGCCTTTAATTCGGCCATAGAACAGCAAGCAACAATGGTAAAAGCCGCGGGTGGATGGGTAGCCTCACTTTCAGCTTCTGTGCGTCCTGTGGTCACTTATTGGGTTCTTTTTATATGGTCATTTATCCATGTGTGGTTTGCATACAACGCTTGGTTAAATGGTGCGCCAGCTACTGAAGTCTTTAAAACAATGATGACTCCAGACTTTTCTGCACTACTTTCAGGAACAATTAACTATTGGTTTCTTGACCGTACATTGTCTAAGCGTGGACTATGAATTTAGAACTTGCCGCGGCTTTGTGTAGGCAGTTTGAGGGGTTTAGAAGTAAGCCCTATTTATGCCCTGCGGGTGTTGCAACCATAGGTTATGGGTCAACTTACTATTCTGACGGGCGCAAAGTGACCTTGGAAGATTCCCCTATGGACGAGTCTACAGCAAGAGCCTTACTGATGGTAGAACTTGAGCATACATATTTGCCCGGTGTTATTAGAAACTGCCCCATTCTTTTAACTGATGAACGCAAGTGCAACGCTATCGTTGACTTTGTTTATAACCTTGGTGTTGGACGACTCCAGACATCCACTTTGAAGCGCAAAATCAATGCTCAAGATTGGGAAGGCGCTAAAGAGCAATTGATGCTTTGGACTAAAGGTGGGGGCAAAGTCTTGCCCGGCTTGCTCAAGCGCAGACAAGCTGATTGCGCTTTGTTAAATTAAATTGTCATAAATCTTATTTAAGGTGTTGTAATGGCTAACATTCCTACACCACAAGATGTCGAATACTTTGCACAAAGTGTTAAAAAGTGGCAACAATTGCTAAGTCTTGGCGATTGGCGCATTGAAAAAGGCATTAAGCCAGCAAAGAATGCCATGGCCTCTGTTGAATTTAATGATGCCGCAAGACTTGCAACGTACCGTTTAGGTGATTGGGGTGCTGAACAAATCACACCATCAAGCCTTGAAAAAACAGCCCTACACGAGTTACTTCATGTATTTCTACATGATTTGATGGTGACTGCAACCGATCCTAAGGCTTCAGATGATCAGCTTGAAGCGCAGGAACATCGGATTATTAATCTTTTAGAACAGCTTTTGACTACTAAGGATTCCAATGGGCGCTCATAACGAAACGTGTACTGATACAGAGTTCATCCAACTATGGGGGCAACTGCAATCTGCTACAAAAATAGGTCAACATCTTGGAATCAATACCAGAGCAGTTCATTTGCGTAGAAGGTGGATTGAAAAAACCTACAAAATGACCCTCAATTCAAAAGATCATCGAGGTGATTTGTATAACAAAAACAAGCCTAAGTCATTTAGCCCACTAAAACAAATTGAACTTGGAATGCTAGATGGATGTGTAATTGTTTTTTCTGACGCTCACTTTATACCCGGTCAACGCACAACGGCATTTAAAGGGCTTCTATGGGCCATCCAAGAACTTAAACCAAAGGCGGTGATATGTAACGGGGATGCTTTTGACGGTGCGTCTATAAGCCGCCATGATGTTACTGACCAGCCTCAGACTTCTGTCATTCAAGAGTTAAAAGCCTGTCAAGGTGCATTAGGCGAAATTGAGGAAACTGCCAAAGCCGCAAGGCACAATGTAAAGTTACTGTTTACATGGGGAAACCATGACATTCGGTTTGGCAACAGATTGGCGCAACACGCACCACAATTTAAAGATGTACAAGGGTTTAAGCTGACAGACCATATCCCAAATTGGGACTTCTGTTGGGCGGTGTGGCCTACTGATGATGTGATTGTCAAGCACCGATACAAGGGTGGAATTCACGCTACACACAACAATACTGTTAACGCTGGTGTTTCAATAGTTACTGGGCACTTGCATTCTTTGAAAGTCAGTCCGTTTAGTGATTTTAATGGCGTAAGGTTTGGCTGTGATACCGGAACATTGGCTGAGACTGACGGCCCACAATTTAGTTATGCTGAATTAAACCCAAGCAATCATAGGTCAGGGTTTGCGGTGCTTAACTTTCACAATGGCAAGTTGTTATGGCCTCAGTTGGCTTGTAAGTTTGATGAGGGTTTGATCGATTTCAGAGGCCAAATAATTGATGTGAGTGCCTTTTGATGAGTGGGCCATTAATCATCATCACGGGATTGATCTACGCATACATTGCGGCAGAACAATTGTTCAAAGGAAACCCGTATATGGCCGTGGTATATATCGGCTATGCAATAGGAAATGTGGGGCTGTACCTGATGGCCAAGTAAGCCCCTTTTGTAGCTTATAAGTTACAGTTCTTCGTCAGAAGTTAAACCTACAGGTGTTATTTCTTCATCTTCTGTATCTTCAAAATCATCCTCATCACCGTCAATTGCTTCATATTCAACTGCCCAGCCGTGTTCCTCTTGAAAATCAATAAAGGACTTGATGATTTCAATTTTGTCAAAATCCCATGTCTCAATTGTAATTTTCTCATTTTCAATATAGCCAATGTCCATTTCAAATTTCATGATGTTCCCCTTACGCAACTAATTGTTGCAAAGAAATACTAGGCTCTTTTTGTGACAAAGAAAAGGCTTTCCATTCTCTTTCGTTTCTGCCTGAATTTGACTTGACGGTGTTACCAGTTAGTTCTATCAAACCAATTACTTTCATTTCGTTTAACCGTCTGGCCACTTGGTTGCCATCAAGGTTTGTCAAGGCGGCAATACCGTCTTTTCCTAAAGCACCGTGCATTAACAAACAATCCAAAATTAGCTGGTGATGTGCGGAGACAACAGGTTTAATTGACTCAGCCGCCTCAAACGATGTAAGAGGATCATTTGCCCTAACTCTTGGAAAATCGGGCATGGCAAAAATTTGTTTAAATGTTTCTTTAAAGTCCATGATTACTCCTAAAAGGTGGGGGTACTAACTGCTCGTCTGCAAGCTAGGAATTTCCTTTGCACAGCTTTCCCTCCGTAAATTTAAAAAGGGATTTCTTCGTCCGCTGGTAAACCTTTGTAATCTTCTTTTGGCTTGGGTGTGTTTAGATAAGCCCAACCGTTCCAACCGCCATCAGGAAGTGGAATGCTATCAAGTTTAAGCATTGGGCCGTTTTTTGTCTCAATGACTGATCCAATGGTTTGATAACGCGATTTTTCTACACCATCTTTGTTTTTGTATTTACCAGAAACAACGGTGATTTCGTAAAGTTTAGACATTTTTAATTTCCATAAGTTGAGCAATTTTAAGATCAAGTTCATTTAAGAATTTGACAATTTCATCTTCCATTAGTCTGATATACATATTGTCCCGCGGGATACGTTTAACAAACAATTGAAGTTCTGATGGCAGACGATTGTCAAACGACACAAAGTCACACCATTCACGGTCTGTGCAAGCCATTTGGAATTGCATTTGCGTGTTGTATTTGCCCGGCACAGTTTGAGACAACAACGTGTCTATGTGTGTCGCAGTGTTAGGGCATTTGATTTCTAGCAATCCATTATCCCCAACAAGCCCGTCAGGGGACGCACCAGCCATCAAAATCCTTGGGTGGGGTATAAACCCCACTTCATCAACTAAAAGGTCTTTTAAGGCTTCGTAGGCGGCTCTGGCAAGGGGTTCTGTTTCTGTCCCCCATTGCATAGCGGCATTGGTAAAACTTTCACCCTTTTGACCCGTTAGACGTTCACACACCAATTGAGCCATGTAGTTATCACGGCTGGCGCTGTAGCCTGATTTTGTTTGGGCAATTATGTCGGCCACACGGGATGCTGTGACCTTACCAATACGAGCCTCAAACCATTCGTCTGTGCCTTGGACAATCATAATTTCCCCTTTGCTTCATCTTTAGCCGCAATGACTTTGATCTGCCAAGCCTTGTCACCATCACAAGCGGCATAAGCTATTTTGTAAGCCAGCTTCAATTCGTCCTGTGTCTTGGCGTTGTGGATGGCCAAAAACAAGTCTGTCATGCTGTCTGGGTCAATGGTTGACTCAGGCTCTACAAAAGAAGGCAGATCGTCTCCGCTGTATATGTATAACCCAAGGCCATGCAAGCTAAGTGCTTTGGTCATGCAACGCATGATTGCAGTGTTGACTTGGAAGGCATCAGGACTCTGAATGGCTTTGTTGCGGTGATCCATTACGGGTAGCTGGCAAGTCATAGGCTTGTCAAACATAGTGACTGTTACCCAGACCATTGCTGTACCGTTTATGTCCATGAAACATTTGTCACCAAACATTTCTACTTTGAACGTGGCTTTAGCATCAGCTTTAAGTGCTTCAGCCCATGCCCAAGCCCATGACAAATAAGTCAGGTTTGCTTTCTTTTCTGTGTGATCATTGACGTTAAGCGTCAAAAGATGTGCGACTGTCATGATTCAATCCTTTCAACGTTTTTAGCAACCAACCATTTAGTTCCAAGTCTGCGAACAGAGCGCACCCACTGGCGCTGATATGAACGTATAACTTCAGGCGGTGCGTCATATTGTGAAAATATACGTCTTACTTGTTTTAAGTAACGTGTGTTCATTAGCCCCTCCATGCGAGTAGTACACCGATACCGCCAAAGATAACGATGGCTAAAAAGCATTCAACAATTGTTTGGATAATTTTGTGTTTCATACGGCCTCGCAAGATGTGTAAAAGTTACGTTTAGCTTCGTCAACTAAACGGTCATATTCCTCAGAAGGAATGTCATAAGTAATGTCTTTGTCGTTTGCAAATACAAACACATCGAACATTTCTTTGTAGTCAGGTGCGTGGGGGTAATTGATTTCTTCTGGGTAGTAGTCATAGCCAACGGTTACGACTTCAAGAGTCTCACCGTCATCAAAAGACACCACGTCTTGAAAGCTGTGCTGAAGATTGTGTTTCATGCTGTTTCCTTGGTGGTTTCTTTTTGCATTGCTTCCCACTCTGTCAAGCTAACAATTTTGTAGCTTTTGTGGAACACATGACCATGCGTGACATGGATAACAAATTTAATTGCTTGCTTTAATGTCAAAGGAATGGTTTTGACTGACCATGTGTTGTCATAGTCATTAAAGCAAATTACTAATTGGTTTTTTGTCCAAGAGGTTGCCATTTTGATTCCTTAAAAGACCCCAAGAAGTTCAGGGCATGGGTGTATTGTACATCAAACTAAACACACAGCAAGACTTTTTTATAGGGACTTACCCTAATGTTGTATTTATGCAACTAGCACGATGTTTATTTTGCTATACTTGTTGCATGGACAAACAAAAAGCTATCACATTGGCTGGCTCACAGAGTGAGCTTGCTAGAATTTTGGGCATTACTAGGGCGGCAGTACACAACTGGAAAACCATTCCAACTGGTCGGCTTTATCAATTGATGGTGTTGCGTCCTGATTGGTTTTTAGAGTAAGATTATGCAAACACTTGGCGGTGTTAATGTAGTAGGGTTACACATGAAGTCTGCTGGTTACTACGCCAGTCCGCCAACATCCGCAAGGGTGAGACTTCAGGTGTAGCCCTTTTTTTTGGGCTTTTATGAGAATTAAAAATTGGACAAAGTTTCAGCATTTCAAGGACAGGCGGCCTCCTTGGGTGAAGCTGTATCGTGACATTCTTGACGATCTTGAGTGGCATGAATTAGACCCACTAGCCGCCAAAGTTCTAGTCATGCTTTGGTTGATAGCCAGCGAGAACGATGGGCGCATTCCTGACAACAAAACTCTTGCTTTTCGTCTTAGACTGACAGAACTGAAAACAAAAGAAATCATTATCAAGCTGTCTCATTGGTTGGAACAAGATGATATCAGCACGATATCAGAGCGATATCAAAGTGATAGACCAGAGAGAGAGAGAGAGACAGAGACAGAGACAGAGACAAAGAAAGAGGTAAAGAGAGAGATAGCAACTATCGTTGCTTGCCCTCCAGATGTTGATCAGCAAATTTGGGACGATTGGAAACAGTTACGCAAAGCTAAGAAAGCCCCGGTTACAGAAACCGTGGTAAACAGCGCACGAAAAGAAGCCGCAAAAGCAAACATGGCGTTTAGCGACTTTTTGAGTGTTTGGTGCGCTAGAGGGTCACAGGGTTTACAAGCTGATTGGTTAAAGCCGGATGAGAAAAATTTAAGCAAAACTGGTCAAATGAATCAAAGGGTAATTTCTGGTCTTACCCGTGGTCTTATTGGAGGCGGCTCAAATGTCAAATTACTTGGAAACTGATTTTTGCAACCAAGACGAAGGTCTTGATTACATTTTTGGGCGAATGATGGCCATTTATGGCGCACCGTTTAACCGTCATTTTGATGGCCTTGACCCGGAGTTTGTTCGCCAAGAATGGAAGGGTCAGATTGGCAAATTCTTGACTTACCGCCCAAGCATGGACTTTGCCATTAATAAGCTAAACGAGGAATTTGTACCTAGCGCGATCAAATTTAGAAATTTGTGCAATCAAGGCCCGGAAATTCCTTTTAAGCCATTACCTCAGATTGAACGCAAGATGACCATTCACGAGCAAATTGAGAGTGACAGAGTTAAAGCTGAAGCAATGGCAAAATTGGCAGAACTTAGAAAACAATTTGGTAGATGATGACATTTAACTGGCCAACAAATGACTCCGAAAGAATTGGAACACTTCAAGGACTGCGAAGCCCGAGAGTGGACAAGGCGCTACAAAGCCAAGAAACAGACGATTGGCTCAAGGCAAGCGTTGCTCTGGTGGCAGGCTGTGTTGCTGGACTTGCAACGAATCAGAGGCGAGTCAGATACTTTGGATTTGAGACAACGCATGAACAGGATTCAAGATGAGACGAGCCGCAAGGGTTGACGCAAACCAAGACCAAATAGTTTCAGCGCTGAGAGCCGCTGGCGCTTATGTCTGGATCATTGGGCTTCCTGTTGACCTTTTAGTTGGCCACAAGGGTCACACATTCTTGGTGGAAATCAAAACAAACTCTAAAAAGCGTTTAACAGCCCTACAAACCGATTTCTTTGAAAATTGGTCTGGTAGTACCTTGGCAAGAATAGATTGTCCTGAAGCGGCATTACGCATGATTGGAGTTGTCAAGTGAAAGCGCCATACAAAGCGATTGAGTTTATTTTGGAACAGGCCCCAAAATTTGGTGTTGCGAAATCACAACGGATTTTTCTTGAGGAATTTCGCAAGACAAAAAAGGCTTTGCTTATGAAAGACGCAATGACTAAAGGTTTTGATTCTGCGGTGGCACAAGAGCGTGAAGCCTACGCACATCCTGATTACCAAGAACTTTTACATGGGCTGGCTGAAGCCATAGAACAAGAGGAAACCCTTTTGTGGAAACTGAGGGCGGCTCAAATGAAATCGGACATTTGGCGATCAGAGCAAGCAAGTGAGCGTTTAGGCGTAAAAACAACGGAGTAAATATGATGTGTCCCCGCTGTAGTTCTGAAAACCTTAAAGTTTTAGATACCCGATCAACGCCTGAATTTGTCACCCGCAGACGTATCTGCATCAATGGACATAAATTTTTAACCCAAGAATATGCAATATCTGAAGCACAAATATGTGAGAAGCCAGAAACTACTGAAGCTAGTGGCGGCTCTCTCTTGTCAAAGCTGTGGAATGGACAATGGCGTCCAAGCGGCTCATAGCAATTGGGGCGGTGGTAAGGGTAAGGGCATCAAAGCTGATGACAACCTAGTGGCCGCTTTGTGCCTTAAATGCCATTACGAAATAGACCAAGGGGCGCATTTATCCAAAGATGAACGCAAAGAAATGTGGCAAAAAGCCCACAAAGAGACAATTAAAGCACTAGGAGACAGATGGCCTCCAGAAGTGCCAGTTCCTCACTTGCCCTTGTGAGCCTTGTCTAAGCCTTGAGCCTCATGGCGTTTTAATTCTTGTTCCACAGCTTTGATGCGGGACATTTCAGCGCGATGCTCAGAAACTTTTTCATAGTGCATAGGCTGTTTAGGGGCGCTAGATTTAGCAGAAGTGATTTTAAAATTTGTGGCCATGACAAATCCTGTTAAAATGGTGGTTGACATTGTGCCACATAGCGCATAAAGTCAAAACCATAAATTCTTTGCAAGGAAAATATCATGGGTAAAATGGATACAACAATGGCTAAAAGCACTACTGGTGCAACACCCCCTAAAGGTGCTGAATCTTCTGACCGTACAGGCGAACGCATGGAAAAAATGCGTGGTGGCGTTGCTATGGGTAAAGAGGACAAAATGGGCGCTGATCACCAGTTCAACACTGGCCGCACTAACGGCATTTGCTACACTAAGACCAAAGCAGAGTACCGCTAAAAAGCGAAACCCAAACAGTCATGCACGACTGAATGGGCTTCTAAACATCACAAATGATAAGGATTTGAAATGTCTGGTTTGAATTGTAAGGCTTGTGTTTACTTTAATGATATAGGCCAGATGGGGCAGTGCAGACGCTACCCCACTTACCAAAACCGTCACTACACTGAGTGGTGCGGTGAATTTGAGTTAGTTGCCATCGTCCCAACGGAGGATGTTACACCCGTCCTAGAGGCGGGTGCTTTTTTGCCTAAGAGACGTGGCAGACCAGCAAAGGATGCAAAATGAACTTGCAACCTTTAAGAGACAAAATCCTTGTGCGTCCCGAAAAGCGTACGTTAAGCGACACTTTAATTATCCATTCCGCAGAAGCTGACAGTCGTGGAACTGTGATCGCAGTAGGCCCAGAAGCCCAAGCTGAAGGTTTAAATGTTGGTGATCGCATCACTTTTGGTACATTTGCCAAAGAATACAAAGACGAATACCTAAAGTTTGAGGAAATCAAGCACAATGATGAGCGCTTACTCAAAATGAGTTGGCAAGATGTTTGTTTTGTAATAGAGGACTAATCATGGCTACTAAACCCGGTCTTTATGCCAATATTCACGCTAAACAAGAGCGTATCAAGCAACAAAAAGCTGAGGGTAAACCCGTAGAGCGTATGAGAACGCCCGGCACAAAGGGCGCACCTACAGCCGCGGCATTTAAACAGTCTGCTAAAACCGCAAAGAAATAATCATGGCGACTAAAAAGCACGATAAGCCTATCCCTCACAAGACAACGGGCAAGGACAAAACCTATAACCCGACAGACAAGGGTGCGGGAATGACCGCTAAGGGTCGCGCTGAGTACAACGCCAAGAACAATTCAAACCTAAAGCCGCCAGCGCCAAATCCTAAGACAAAAAAGGACGAAGGACGAAAGGCAAGTTTTTGCGCCCGAATGGAAGGCGTAGTAAAGAACGCCAAAGGCCCAGCAGAACGTGCCAAGGCATCATTAAAGAACTGGAACTGCTAATGTTGGAACAAGTAAAAGCCCGAATTGCTGACCTCGTGAAGCAAAAAGAACAAATGTTGGCTAACTTCCATGCCATATCTGGCGCTATTGCCGAGAATGAAGCGTGGTTGCGAGAACTAGAGAAACCCGTAGAATCACCTAATGACTGATACAACCGAGAAACGCCCTGTTGGTCGCCCTACCCTCTACGATCCTAAATATTGTGAGGAAGTGGTTACTTTGGGCAGAATCGGCAAAAGTGTTGAGCAAATAGCGGCAAACCTTAACGTTTCCTTACGCACAATGTATCTTTGGCGTGATACTCACGAAGAATTTATGCACGCCTTGGACGATGCCAAGACTTATGAGCAAGCGTGGTGGGAAGAACAAGCCTCCGCATATATGGTTGAGAACAAAGAAAGTGACCGTTTAAACGCAACATTGTGGTCACGGTCTATGGCGGCACGATTCCCAAAGAAGTATCGTGAAAGCACAAAGACCGAAATCACAGGCGCTGATGGAACACCGTTGCTTTCAGGCATTCAGGTCAGCTTTGTAAAGCCTAATGAGTAATGTAGAACAAGCAATTGCAAAGGCTGAGTTTCCCCTCAAGCTACAGTGTTTGTTTCAGCCCTCACGTTATAAAGTCTTGTACGGTGGACGCGGTGGCGCTAAGTCATGGGGTGTTGCTAGGGCTTTGCTCATTAAAGGCGCTCAAGCCCCGTTAAGAGTGCTTTGCGCCCGTGAATTCCAAACATCTATCAAAGACTCAGTTCACAAACTATTGTGTGACCAGATTGAGGCTCTAGGGCTTGGGTCGTTCTACGAAATCACCCAAACAAGTATCAGGGGCAAGAACGGCACAGAGTTTAGCTTTGTGGGTTTAAAGAACAATGTTGCCAACGTTAAGTCTTATGAGGGCGTTGATGTGTGTTGGGTGGAGGAAGCCCAAACAACTAGCCGTATGTCGTGGAACGTGCTGATCCCTACCATTCGTAAGGAAAAGTCAGAAATTTGGGTGACGTTTAACCCTGAGTTAGAGACTGATGAAACTTACCAACGGTTTGTGCTTAACCCGCCTGAGAACTGTATTGTCCAAAAGATTAACTGGTCAGATAACCCTTGGTTTCCTGAAACGCTGAAACTTGAGAAGGATGCGCTTAAACACCGTGATCCACAGGGCTATAACGTGGTTTGGGAAGGTTTATGCCGACAGACAGTAGATGGGGCTATCTTTGCCAAAGAAATGCAACTGGCTGAGTTAGATGGCCGCATCACAAAGGTCAACTACGATGCTACAAAACCTGTTCACGCCATCTTTGACCTTGGTTGGTCTGATGCCACAGCAATCTGGTTCTTACAGTTTGTGGGTATGGAAACCCGCTTGATTCGCTACATTGAGGGCAATCAGCAGACCATGAGCGACTATCTGGCTAAGATGCAAACCTTTGGCTATATGTACGACACGCTATGGTTGCCACACGATGCTGAGAACAAGACGCTGGCAGGGAATGGCAGAAGCATTGAGGAAATTGTTAGGAATGCTGGTTACAAAACCAAGATAATCCCAAGAACGCCCATTATGGATTCCATAAACGCGGCTAGGACAATCTTTGTAAACTGCTGGTTTGACCGTGAAAACTGTCACGAGGGCTTGCAATGCCTACGCCATTACCGTTACGATGTTGACCCAGACACTAAGCAATTCAGCAAAACGCCATTGCACGACAACTATTCACATGGCGCAGATGCGTTTAGGTACATTGGTTTGATGGTAAATGAGCCTAGACAAGCCAGAAAGCCAAGAGCAAACGCAAATTATGGTAGCGATTATTCTTGGATGAGTTAAAATGTCTCCAAATCACTTAGGGCAACATCATGGCTGATGATTACGACAAACGAATTCAAGAGGCAATAGAGTTTCTCAAGTTTGCTAACGATGCAGACACAATGAATCGTCAGGAAGCGCTTGAGGATTTGAAGTTTGGCGCTGGTGATCAATGGCCAGTTACCCTGCAAAACTCACGCAATCTTGAGTCACGCCCTTGCATTACGGTTAACAAGGTGGATAACTATTGCCGCCAAGTTTCCAATCAGCAGCGCCAGCAACGCCCCCGAATCAAAGTCCATGCTACAAACACGCATGAGGACATGGTTGACGCACAAACAATTAGCGGCATCATTCGCCACATTGAGGTCAATTCCAATGCTGACCATGCCTATGACAATGCGTTTGAATACGCTGTTCGCATGGGTTGGGGCTATATGCGGGTCAGAACTGACTACATTTCAGAAGATTCGTTTGATCAGGAAATCTACATTGACCCTGTAGATAACCCATTTACGGTGTACTTTGATCCCAATTCAGTAGCACCTGATGGCTCTGACGCTGACCGTTGTTTGATTACAACAATGATGCTGAAAGAGGAATTCCGCAAGCTGTACCCTGATGCTGATGACGGTGGCACAAGTTTCACACAACGTGGAACGGGTGACTCACAGTCTGAGTGGATTACCAAAGAGGACATTCGCCTTGCTGAGTATTACTACACCGTCAGAGAAAAGGCTACTCTGTACCTTTTGAGCGATGGCACGGCTACATTTGCTGATGACAAAGACTTCTTTAAGCGCCTAGAGGCTTACGGCATTACGGTGGTGGACAAGCGTGATTCATTCAAGAAAACCATCAAATATTGCAAGATGACTGCGGTTGAGATTCTTGAGGAACGTGATTGGGCTGGCAAATACATCCCAATTGTTCCTGTTTATGGCCGACACATTGTCATTGGCGACAAGCGCAAAAAGTTTGGCATGATTCGTTATGCTAAAGACCCACAGCGTATGTATAACTTTTGGCAAACCGCTATTACTGAGGGTGTTGCATTAGCGCCAAAGGCTAAATGGTTGATTGCTGAAGGCCAAGACGAAGGACATGAACAAGATTGGGCAAATGCCAACATCAAGTCATTCCCTGTTCTGCGTTACAAACAGACTGACATTGACGGTCGCCCTGCGCCAGTTCCATCACGACTACAGCCAGAGCCGCCACAAGCGGGAATCATGGCCGCAGCAATGGGCGTGGACAATGATATTAAAAACATTATGGGCGTGTTTGACCCTGCACAACTTGGTCAAGGCAACATTTCAGGCAAAGCATTGAATGGCCAACAACAACAAGTTGACCTAACAAACTTTGACTATTACGACAACCTAACACGTTCAATCAGTCACGTTGGCAAGATTTGCTTAGACCTGATTCCTAAAATTTACGACACAGAGCGTGTCATGCGAATCATTGGTGATGACGGTAAACCAGAACTGTTGACGATCAACCAACGGGATTCTGTTGGTAGAGTTCTAAACGACATTTCTGTGGGTCAATATGATGTGGTCATGGAGACAGGGCCAGGCTACAACAGCAAGCGTCAAGAGGCTGTGGACAATATGCTTCCTCTGTTGGCCGCTGCGCCTGAACTTATGCAAGTGGCGGGTGACTTGGTGTTCCGCAACATGGATTGGCCAGGCGCTGACATCATTGCTGACCGCCTTGCCGCCTCTAACCCAATGGCTCAGATTGACGATAAGTCTAAAGTACCGCCACAAGTTCAGATGCAACTGGCTATGTCACAGAAACAGATTCAAGACCTTACACAAGCGCTTGAAGCTAGAGATTTGATGCTGAAAAACCGCATGGATGTTGAGCAATTGCGTCAAGACTCTGAGACTAAGCGCACCCTGATGAAAGAGACAGGAAGGGCTAATGAGGCTGAATTGCGTGAACAGAGTGACCGTAATGAAATGCAGATGCGTGTGGATGCACAAGCTAATGACACGGTAATCAATACGCAGACAAGGCTAGAAATTGAAAGAATGAAGCAACAGATTGCTCTTGTGTTGGCCACAATGGATAAAGGCGCATTAAATTCAGCAAATGCCGAGGCAACAGAACGGGCTATTTGATTTTGTAAAAAATATGTGGTAAAAACCATTAAACCTTACCTGTGAGGTTCACAGGGTTAAATCGTTGGGAAACGTATGTCCGATAAAGAAGCGGGTCAAGTATTGACTAGCGAGAATGCAGCAGAATTTTATGCAAACAGATTAGGTTTAGCTGAATCTTATGCGGAGACTGAGGCGGTTGAGGAAACCGAGCCAGTAGCCGAAAACGATCAGAGTGAGCCGAAAGAGGCAGAAAAGGAAGCAAACCAAGAGGGTGAGCGAAAGCAAAATCCTAAACTTGAAAAGCGGTTTTCAGAGATAACCAAGCAACGTGAGGAAGCCCGTAGAGAGGCACAAGCCGAACGTCAAGCGAGGGTAGAACTAGAACAGCGTTTGGTAGCGATGCAACAGCAACAACAACCACAACAGGTTGTTCAATATGATGCAGAGCCACAACCAAGCCAGTTCAGCGATGCGTTTGAGTATGCGAAGGCTCTAGCTGAGTTTTCAACAGAAAAAGCGTTAGCTGAACGGGATAGGCAAGTAGCGGTAGCAAGAGAGCAAGAAGCGCAACAAAGGATTATCCAATCTTGGGCGCAGAAAGTTCAGGCGGCTAAAGCGGAAATGCCCGATTTTGATGATTTGGTCGCAGCAAGTGACGTAGTTGTAAACAACGCAGTCCGTGATGCAATTCTGGAGAGTGATGTAGGCCCAAAAATCCTGTATCACCTAGCTGAAAACAATGACCTTGCCAGAAAAATCGCTAGCTTGAGTCCAAATGCAGCGCTTAGAGAGATAGGAAAATTGGAAGCAAGGTTTGAGGTTAATCCTGAAACTAAGCAGACAACCCCTGTTGTTAGAAGTAAAGCACCAACACCGATTCAACCGATTCGTGGTGGGCAAGGCAAGGCTGATGTACCGATATCCGCTGATGGCGAATTTCACGGTAGTTATCAGGCTTGGAAAGCCGCACGTAAATCGGGAAAAATTCGGTAAACCTAATCTTTTTGGAGAATTTAAATGGCTAATAATTTATTGACGATCAGCAAGATCACCAACGAAGCGTTGATGGTCTTGGAAAATGAGTTGACTTTCACAAGTGAAGTTGACCGCAACTATGATGACCAGTTCGCTGTTGTCGGTGCAAAGATTGGTAACACAGTCAATGTCCGCAAGCCTGGCCGTTTCATTGGTACTACTGGCCCTGCGCTGAACGTGGAAGATTTTAACGAGACTTCAGTTCCCGTTACTTTGTCCACACAGTTCCACGTTGACACACAGTTCACAACACAAGACTTGGCTTTGTCCTTGGATATGTTTAGTGACCGAGTGCTGAAGCCAGCTATTGCCGCTATTGCCAACAAGATTGACCGTGACGGTATGTCTATGGCTACCCTGCAAACTGCCAACATCGTTGGTACTGCTGGAACACCGCCCACAGGTTTGATTACTTATCTGACCGCTGGCGCTTACCTTGACTCTGAAGGCGCACCCCGTGATGGCCGTCGTTCATGTATCGTTGAGCCTTTTACAAGCGCAACAATCGTGGATAGCTTGAAGGGTTTGTTTGTTCCCTCTGACCGTATTGGCAACCAATACGAAAAGGGTTTGATGGGTCGTGACTCTGCTGGTATGAACTGGAAGATGGATCAGAACGTGGTAAGCCAAACATTTGGCTCATTCGCTGGTACTGCTGTCGAGAACACAACCACAGGCACAGGTTTCCTGACTTCTGGTTGGGCATCAACAAGCACCATCACTTTGACTGCTACTGGTACGGTTTCACTTAACGCTGGCGATGTATTCCAAATTGCTGGTGTTTTTGCTGTTAACCCCCAGAATCGTCAAGCCTACGGCACAAACAAACTGCGTAATTTCGTGGTTAAGCAAGCCGTTTCCGCTACTGATGGCACTATGTCTGTCGTGGTTAGCCCTGCTGTGATTACCGCTGGTCAATTCCAGAACGTGTCAATCCCAACAACTAGCTCAACAGCCGCCATTACGTTCTTTAACAAGTCAGGTACTGTTTCCCCACAAAACATCATCATGCACCGCAATGCTTTCACATTGGCAGTAGCCGATCTGGAATTGCCAGAAGGTGTGCATTTTGCTGGTCGTGCAAGCGATAAGGAAATTGGTTTGTCAATGCGTGTTGTGCGTCAGTACACCATTAACAATGACTCCATCCCCACACGTTTGGACGTTCTGTATGGCTGGGCCCCACTCTACCCTGAGTTGGCTTGCCGCGTAGCCGCTTAATGTTCAAGGGGGGCTAAAAACCCCCCGTTCTAAACTTAATTTAAGGAAATTATCATGGCTAATCCCGGACCAGCAACGACAGTCACCCAAGAATCATTTGCCCCCATGACCAACGTGGTCAAAGGTGGTGTTTTTTCTTTGACTCTTACCCCCTCCGCTGTTGCAACAATTACAACTGCCGCCCAAAACTTTGCCAGCACTGGCATTGGCTTGGTCGTTGGTGATTTTGTTTCAGTAGCATTCAATGGCGCACAGACTGCTGGCG
>Ga0247723_1000531_pt1 | contig 25974 bp, 41 predicted proteins | sample MSEWelMarce5H_FC_FD_189079 | JGI IMG/M metagenome (GOLD analysis project Ga0247723, IMG submission 189079) | Subsurface sediment microbial communities from gas well in West Virginia, United States - MSEEL Well Study Marcellus 5H_FC | ecosystem: Environmental > Terrestrial > Deep subsurface >... | reverse complement strand
ATGCAACAGCACCTAATGCTTTTAGACCAAGCGTATATGATAGCGATGAACGCCTTTAAAAACACGAACACGAAATAAAGTAATATAGGTAAACACAATCAATGGCACTAGTACCACAAGCAATACCCCAAGTAATCGTTCCGGCATACAACCCTGTTAAGTATATCTACAACTCATCTAACGTAGCCTTGCAAGGTTTTAAATATATCTACGACATCTATCAAAGTGGTACGACTAACAAGATAGCTGAGTACCGGGTCTTGCCTACATTCGGAACGGGTTTCGGTGAGATAGACCTAAGCAAGTTACTACAAGCTAAGGTAAGCTATGACCTGAACTTAGCTAACACGTCAGCATACAACGCCACTAACAGCCATTACAAATACGATGTCAAGGTAGGAGAGGAGTATCTCACTACCACTAGTTACTCTCTTGCATTAACTCAATATTTAACATCGCCTTATGTAGGAAGAGTACAAATAAACGTAGCTAATACATTTGTGGTAGGTGACCAAATCAATATAGTGCAAACAGGTGGAGGCTTAACTAATCCAAATCTTGAAGGACTCTTTACAGTGCTAGTAGCTAACCCTTCTTACATTGTAGTTAATAGCTTATGGACTCAAATAGTAAATGCCAATAAGGATGGAGACATCACCTATGCAGATGGCCGTAAGACTGTTAACAGGAATCTAGCCTCTGTACTTAATAGATATGTATTCAATGGAGCTATTAGATGGACTGAATGGCCAACCTATAACTTTCAAGACTATATGCTTAATGGAGTCTTTGATAAGTTCCTTACTACCTATCCATCCGGTAACAAAAATATGTTCTCTACATTGTCGCAGGATATGTGGGTAAACTGCATAGCTAATGGCTCACCAACGCCACCGGATACAATGGTCTTTACAAATGATGGTGGTAACATCTTTGAGAAAAACGTAACAGCCATTGACCATCTTAGTGGTGTATCTGTAGGAGCTAATAACTTTGGAGCGCTTACGCTTGTCTTTGGTTCAGGTAACTTGATAGAGCCAAACACGGAATACTATGACTTTCAATATCACAGGAATGGCGTACCTAGTTCAACACGTTACAGGGTGACACTAGATAGACGGATAAGGACAACTGAGTACAGTATCTTGTTCTTAGATAGAATGGGGTCTTGGGGAAGCTTTGCATTTACTCTTAACAGCTATGAGAAGGGTAATGTAATGAGAGAGGAGTTTAACCAAGATGTAAAGGGTTTTATCAATGGCTCAAACCATTGGGACTATGAGCTAACAGATAGAGGAATGACTAACACCTACATAAGCACCGAAACAACTATTGACTTGGCCACCAACTTTATGACGCTAGATATGGCTAACTATTTTAGTGAGCTTATATCCTCACCTTTTACTTTTGTTAAGCAGAGTGACTACTCTACAGACTGCGATGCACCGGTAAGCACCCCTTACATTAGTTGTAACATTTTAACAAGTGACTACCAAATATATAATCAAAGGAATAAGAATCTAATCAAGCAAAACATTACAATCAAGTTAGCTAACAACAATATAGTAAATGGTTAAGATACAACTCGCCACAGGTTTTCTAGATGTCAAAGAAGGGACAGCGTTTCCTCTTAACTTCCAAGCCGGAGACATAAGAGATATAAGCCAAAGGAAGGGAAGCTTCTCTAAGACTATTACTCTTACAGGAAGCAAGAACAATAATAACCTGCTCAATCATTACTACGATGTCAACATAGTTGAGGGAACATTTAACATAAACGCCATTACTACCTGTGCAGTTATACAAGATGGTATTCCAATTATGGAAGATTGCTCTTTGCAACTTACAGGAGTAGTTAAGACTCAGCTCACAGATGGCTATGAGGAACAGGTAACATATGAGGTATTAGTTAAGGATAGCAAGGCAGACTTCTTTACAGCCATCGCTAACAAGGAATTAACTGACATAGATTTCAGCGACCTTAACCATACTTATGACGCTTTTAATGTTGTGAATAGATTTAGTAACACGGTAGCTAATGGCATAAAGTATTTTTTGCCCGGTAGTAATGACGCTACTTATAATACCCAAGAATTTAAACCGGCCATCTTTGCTAAGACTTATTTAGACAGAATCTTTGAGGACGCAGGATTTACATACAGTTGGCCGACAATGTCATACGATAGATTTCAACAACTATTAATTCCTTATAATGGTGGTGTTGATAACTTTGATTATAACGACTATCTAGTTAGGGCAGAACGAACAGGTTTAACTATCAATGGAACTAACAACTTACCCGGTGTAACCAACATAGCACAAATAGCTATGACTCAATCATTAGCGACTAAGATTAACATTACCGGATGGACGGAACTAGATGACATACAAAATATATTTAACCCTGTTACCGGTGGTTATTCTGCACCATTTAACATAAGCTCAGCAAACGCTCAGAGCTATGACTATAACATCACAATGACCTACACCTTAAACTTGGTTAACTCTTCCGGTGTAACTTGTTTTGGTAGTTTGAATAATGCACCCGCTCCTGTATTCTATCAACCTGCCATTGGTGTTAATGTAACCGGCTTACAAATTATATTTAGTAATCTATTTACTAACACAACACCAACAGCGACTTTGTTAGGAGTACAAAATGCTGTTCAAGCTCCTTTGTCTATATTGCCGGGAACAACGCCCATATTAACTCAAACAGTTCAGACTTCTATTCCATTAAGCTATAATCAAATTGGTGCAGGTTCTGTATCTACAATTGGTTTAAATGTAAGCCAAAAGATTCCCACTATAAATAACAACCCATCTGTTAGAACTTGGAGGAGATTATCGCCATCCGGAACAATTACTTCTACAGGTCAAATAGTGATACAAGCTGTTATATCTAATATTCAAATTAGTATTGTTCCTAGTAGCAATGTGTATGCAATTGGTGGAATAATAGAGATAAATGATTATGTTCCTAAGAAGATTAAACAAAGCGACTTCATCAAGGGAATCTTCAATATGTATAACATATACGCCCAAGTTGATAGCACACAGCCTAACAAGTTACTCTTACAGAATAGAGATGACTTTTACGATAGCGGTGCAGAAGTAGATTGGACATACAAGTTAGCAAAAGACCAAGAGCAAAGCTTGTCATTCTTACCTGAGATAACAAGCAAGAAAATAATACTAAGCTACACAGCTGACAAAGACAATCCAAACACCACTTACACGAATGCCACGAATAATATCTATGGACAAGCTGAAGTAATTTTTGACAATGAGTATGTAAAAGACATAACTACCAAAGCTGTATTGTTCAGTCCTACACCGGTAATCAAAACACCATTTGGTGCTTACGTTCCTATGATAGCAGGTGCAGCTCCTGAAACTAATATAAGAATCTTATACGATAAGACTACAGCAGGTCAACCTCTTGCAACTTGTGGACAATTTTACATCTACGATTATGGTAGTGTAGGTCAAATTAACTTGACAAGCTATCCACTAGTAGGCCACTTTGATGACCCATTAACCCCGACCTTTGACATTAACTTTGCCATATGTGATTTCTATTATTATCAACCTAGTAGCTTAACAGAGAACAATCTTTATAATAGATATTGGCGTCGTACAATGGGTCAGATAAACAATGGCAAGATGTTAACTGCTATGTTTAACTTGAAAGAGCCGGATATCCAAGCAATGAAGTTGAATGATAAGATTAGAATTGATAATAGTTGGTGGAATATAAACAAGATAATTGATTACGATGCTAACGCTAATAAGCTTACTAAGGTAGAATTAATAAGCATAGATACAGAAATAAACTTTGCACCTTTCACAGGACCTAATGGCCCGGTAATTCCAAACCCTCCTGCAGGAATAGGCCCAATTCAAATGTTAGCAATGAGTAGCGTAAACACTACTAGAATGACAACGTCTAATGTATTTGGTAATCAAGCTACAGCAACTGTTGAAGGTAGAGGAAACGTAATAGTAGGAGGCACACGTTCTGTCATCGTAGGGGATAACTATATCGTAAGTGAAAATACTTTGGTGGCTGAAAATTTAATGGTAACTACATTCAACGGAATACCTACAGGCATAGTTCCAAAAATATATATTGCTAACTTAACTCAATCAGGTTTAACTGACCCAATAGTACAAATCAAGAATGATAGCTTAGGAGGTGTTACTTGGACACGAACAGGAGTAGGTACATACGAAGGATATCTTGATGGATTTGAGCCTTCATATATTTCAAGTACAAATGTCCCTACAATAATGATTAGCAATGTAAACTTTGACGGAGTAATCTCAGCTCAATACTCAACAAGCTCTAACACAGTCTCAGTAACAACTACTCAAATAGGAGTTGGATTTGTAGATGGATATCTTGATGGAACAACAATAGAAATTAAATACTACACATAGATGAACTCAGTTGAAATACCAATAGTAGTATCCGGACTCGGTGCTATAAAAGCAGAATTAAAAGCATTAAAAGGTGAGATAGCCAACGCTACTGACCCGGCAGATATTGCTAGACTATCACAGGAAGCAGGGGTGCTTAAGGATAAGATATCAGATGCTAACGAGGCTGTTAACGTCTTTGCTACAGGCTCAAAGTTTGAGCAGGTTAGTAATGGTATAGGAGGAATTAAAAACTCTTTAATGAGCCTTGACTTCGAAGAGGCATCTACTAAGGCTAAGACTCTAGCAATGACTATGAGTAAACTAAACCCAAAAGAAATATTGGGAGGTATGGGTCAATTTGTAACTATGCTAGGAACTTTAGGAAGTGCTTTTGTAAAGTTAGGGTTACAAATATTAACAAACCCTTTATTTTTATTGGTAGTAACTATTGTAGCTATTGTGGCTGCAGTTGGTTTCTTCCTAGATAAAATAGGGGTGTTAGGGGCTGTTCTAGATTTCTTAATGATACCTATCAATGCTGTGATAGATGCTTTAAAATGGTTAGGAGATGCACTAGGTTTAACATCATATGCTGAAGATGAGGCAGCTGCTAATGCTAAGAAAAATTCAGAAGCTACACTAGCAGAAATTAAAAAGGAAACAGAAGCAAGAGATAGAAGTTTCCAAAGACGGAAACAATTGTATACTGATTCTGACGATGCAATGGGTAGGCAAATTAGGCTCATGAAGGCACAGGGTAAAGACACTACTGATTTAGAAAGAGCAAGACTAAAGGCGGCCATATCATATCAAACAGGACTAACAAACGAAACCTATGCTATTCAGCAACAACTAAAAGCAAAAAATGAATTAACAGTTGCTGAGCTAAGAGCTAGTGCTGAGAAAACAGGGGACTATGCTGCATGGAATAAATTTGAAAAAGAGATGGCAGCCACAATGGCGGCTAATGCTAAGGCTAATGCAGCTGCTAATACTGCTAGACTAAATTTAATAAATGACTTAGCTGTCTTTGAGCAGGAGCAAATAAATAATAAAAAAAAGGCAGCGGAGGATGAAGCAAAAGAGGCAGCAAAAAATAGAGAGAAAGCTAACAGTGATAGTAAGGCGGCTAATGCAACTAATGCAGCGGATAGATTAGCAGCTTCTCGAAAGATTAGAGATGGAGAGATAGCTATAATGGCCGAAGGTTTAGCTAAAGAGGAAGCTATAATACAGGAGAAATTCAAAAGAGAACGGGAGGATATCGCCTCTAATACTAAACTAAAAACAAAAGAGAAAGCAACATTAACTGAACAAGCGGATAAAGAGGAGATAGCACAACTTGAAGCAAAAAGAACAGCTGTAGCAGACCTTGAAAAAAAGAATATGATAGCAGTTGAAGGTGAACTAGCTCAACTACGACTTGATGCAATGGCAGAGGGTGCAGAAAAAGAATTGATTCTACAAAATCAGAAGTATCAAAAACTTAGAGATGCAGCCAACGCTGACACTAGATTAACACAGGAACAACTAAAAGAAAAGCTTGACCTTTATAACACAATGCAAATAGAGGAGGAAACGGCAAGAATGAAAGATAAAGTAAAGGCTGCTAGTGATTTACTAACTGAACTTACCACCACAGAAGAGGAGAAGAGAATAGCAGAATTAGAGGCTAAGTATGTTAAAGACCAAGAGATGGCGATGGGTAATCAAAAGGCTTTGGAGATACTAGAAGCTAATCACAAAAAAGCTCTTGCGGACATTAATACAGAGGCACAATTAAAACAAATAGCAGAAGACCAAAAAACAAGAGATGCAAAACTAGCTTTTGCTAAAGATACAGTTGATGGCCTTACAAGTTTAGGAGGTTTACTTATTAAAGACCAAAAGAAATTAGAGAAATTCAATAAGGCCTCTGCTCTAGTTCAAATAGGTATTGATACAGCTAAGGCCATTAGTGCTTTGGTAGCTAACTCACAGGCCAACCCTATGAATAGTTTAACAGCAGGTGCTGCAGGTATTGCACAATTTGCTACAGGTATTATTCAAATCGCTACCAATGTAGCCAAGGCTAAACAAATACTTACATCACCGGGTGCTACTCCTAGCGGTGGTAGTGGTGGTGGTGGTGGAGACACAGGAGGAGGAACTTCAGCCGCCACAGTTCTCCCTCAATCTGCACAATTATTTGGTAGTGCTAACACAGGTAGTAGCTTTAGTGCAGGAGGTAGCTCTAGTAGTTCATCAATGACAGTAACAGCAGTAGTAAGTGAAACACAGGTAACATCAGTACAAGATAAAATTAATAGAATAAATAAATCAGCAGAACTATGAATTCACTACAAGCAATAACAAACCACATAACAGCATTTTATACAGCACATAAGCAAGTATTCAAAGTAGGATGCGATTTCAAAGAGCAATTATATAACTTTGCTACTCAAGACGAGAAATATCCTTTGGTTTATATTGTACCAAGCAATGTATTACCAACTGAAAACACGACAGAATTCAGTTTTGATATTTATTGTTTTGACATAATCCAAAAAGATAGAGCTAACATCATAACCATTTTAAGCGATACACAACAAATCTTAAATGACTTGTATATATATTATATGGATAGTAATGACTATTCTTTTGACGTAGTAGGTGTTCCTACATTTGCACCTTTAAACAATGACTTGCTTGATTATGCAGCCGGATGGCAAATGTCAATTACATTAACTGTAAATGATTGGACTGATTGCGCTGTCCCAATTTAAACAAATAACTTTAATAACATAATATAGTTATGGCAAATAATTGGTGGGGTGATTGGAGACCCTCTTTACCTGCTCACACAGGAAACTTACAACCGACTGATTTAATCGAATGTACTTCTATCGTAGGAGGACTTCCTGTCAATACTGCTATTACAGGAACTCAGATTATAGCAGCTGCTAGTGGTGGTAGTGCAGTATGGGGAGCTATCACAGGAACGCTTTCTGCTCAAACTGATTTACAAACTGCACTAGATACTAAGCCTACAAATAAACTAACACCAATAGGAACTAATATAACAGGCACAACGGCATTAAGTATTAGTGCAAGTGCTTTGCTACCTGCTAATACTTTAGTAGTGGGTAAACCTTGTATGATACATTTAAAGGCAAGAGGATTAAGAATAGGAGTTAGTGCTTTAGCTGTTATTACTTTTGGTATGTATAGGAATACTAGTGTATCTACAACAGGGGCAACATTTATAGGAAGTAACACCATTACAGCAGGTGTTAAAATGATACAATTTGAAAGGCATTTGTTTTGGGATGGTGCAGGAAAAATAGGAGCTGTACCCGGTGCTACTTTAAATAGTGATATGGCTAATAATTTAAGTTACAGCGAAACAATAATTAACCCTGCAGTAAATAACTACTTTTTATATTCTGTTACTTGTGCAAATGCTTTAGATACAGGACAAATACAATGGGGCTTAAATATACTATATGCTTAATACATTTACATACAACGGAATAGAGTATACTATCACAGGAGCTATTGAGGTGATTAGTGATACACAGCTACATATAGAAACTGATAATGGAATTATTCTAGTGGATGATACAATGGATATATATAAAGAGTTAACTAATGGGTAGATACGCAAATACAGGTGAATTTAATGTGCTATATCCTACTCGTAGGAGGATGGCTACTATATTAAAACGAATAATTAGAGATGACATTTTAAACCCTACAGGAAGTACGTTAATTGACAGTATTCGTATTAATGCTAAAATTACAGGAGGTTTTGAAATATTAGAAATTCAAATCGTAGCAGCTTACTATTTTATTTATCTTAATAATGGAGTACCACAAACTGCTAATCAATATGGAAAAAATGGTGGCTCTATAGTACCAAGGGACTTTGTGGAAAAATTTACTTATGAGCTAGGAAGTGCAGGAATCACAAAAGAAATTTACGACCAATATGTTGAGTGGTTAACTAAGAGATATAAGATTTTAGATGTTGCCCCTATACTAGAAAAAAACCAAAAACTAGTTTATACATTTGAAGCATTATTTGCTCCGCCTGACTTTAATCAAGGATATCCACTAAGAGTATAACTATATCTCTAGCTCTTTTTTCATACCCATCATATTAAAGACATAAGTAAGGGGAAGGCCTCCAATTTTATCGCTTTTTGTAAGGTCATTATTACACAATCCGTATATCATTCTTTCCCAAGACCACTTAGAATCTTTCTTATTTTCCTCTTCCTCTTTTAATTCTTCCGGTGTTAATTCTGCTTTCTCTTCTGCTGTTAATTCCGGTAGCTCTTCGCCTTGAAATAAGTTTTGGTAAGTCTTTAAAAAGTTTTCTCTGAACTTTAAGAACTCGCTAATGATTCCATAAACATCTGTAATTGGAAGGTCTAGAAATTTGTCAGCTCTGATAGTACAATCGTATTCATAAGGCTCAATAATTTCTTCACCCCATTCATTAATCTTTGTTTGTCTATATAGAATGCCACAAATATTTGCAAGATTAGAAATGTAGTTATTTGTAAAATAATAATCTAAATCAATGTACTCATAAAGACAAAGTTTATTAAATGGCTTTACCTTCATACCTATAAGCTCTGACTTGTATTTATTAGATGGCTGAGACAACGCCCATTTGCATTCTTTAACTATCTTAAACATCTCATCTACATCAAGATTATCAATCACGTCAGTAGGCTCATTACATATAATAGAAAGCACTTCAGTATTATAGTAATAAGCCCCCTGTTCTTTGTCTATCTCAGATATCTCAATAAATTGTTCAACTGTAATCTCACTCCACTGCTTCGGTAGGTACATTCTCGATTTGTTTTTTAATCTTATTAGCAACAAACATAATGTAAGGGATGCAAATCTCTGCCTTTAACTTTCTTATGTGCTTAGACTTAAGCTTAAGATGAGCCTCAGAGTAATGCTCTGCCGTTGTTAGATGGTCAGCTTTAAACATTACGGCCATCATATCAGAAATATAACCCTTTTGCTTATGAATAGCAATCTTTTCAATTAGCTTTGTCTCTCGTACTGTTAGTTTTAACTCTGCAGTATAGGTGAATCCGTCTAATTCCAAAACTCCTACAGGCTCAATATCACCCATTGCCTCGGGGACGGTGTTAAATTCTTTTACAATATCAATAAAATCTGCAATATCAAAGTCAAAAAATTCCTTTTCAGGGATTCCTAGATACTCAAATATCTGTAAATGTCTATCAACAGGGTCAATTTCTTTATTGTTGTTGATATCTGTTATCGATTCGAACTGCTCAATCGTCAATTCTTCAATTCTGTTGGGAATATCCCTTCCTAAAATAGTTACCATAAGTTCTTTTTTTTACAAATATATGAATTTTTATAATATAGGTATGGCAAAAGATAATTTACCTGTATACAAAATCACGATTGACCCCGAATACGCTGAGAATGGGGAGGATTTAGGCATTGAACAAATAGCCTTTACCTCAACACCGGCCATTAAAGTTCTAGGCCTAGCTTTCAATAGTCAAGTTAAACCAATGATTTTTACGGATGACATAAAATATCGTATAGTTGCACCTGCCTTAATTCCTATGGAGATTTATCGTAAAGATGATGAGGATGGTAAGGAATATTACGTTAGCTTTTCAGTAGAAGAAATCGAAAGAATCCATTCAAAATTTATGAAGGATATGTCTAACAAAGACTTATTCAATTTAGAACACGATACAGAAAAGACTGTCCCGGCTTATGTTTTGGAAGCTTGGATTGTGGATACACCAAAGGAAGACAAGGCCTACTCATCATTCAACATTGAAGTTCCGGAAGGGACTCTTATGGTAACAGCACAGGTAACCGACAAAGAATACTATAATCAATTAGTAGCAGATGGTCAAGTTGGTTTTTCAATAGAAGGTTATCTTGGAATGAAATTAAAAGAAGAGAAACAATTAAAACTAAATAGTATGAATAAATTACCTGATGGTGAACACTTAATTGACGGCAAAATATACGTTGTTGTTGATGGTGAAATCACTGAAATTAGAGAAAAAGAAGAGGAAGTAGTAGTAGAAGAGGAAGCAATGGCTGATACTGTAGTAGAAGAGGAAGTAGTAGAAGAGGAAACAATGGCAGTTGACCCTACAATGGATGCTGAAGCTATACTAGAAATAGTTCGCCCATTAATTACAGAGCAAGTTGACGCTCTTGTGGCTATGATAGCTGACCTTAAAAATCAGTTAGAAGAATCATTAGTTGTAGAAACTAAAGAAGAGGTTATGGAGGAGGCTGTAGCATTAAGCGTACAGCAAAAATTAAGTATATTTAATAAATTTAACAATAAATAAAAACAACAAAAAATGAGAAAATTAAAATTTGATTTGATTAATGGTGCAGGGGCAACTTACACACCAAATGCTGAAGCTTTTTATGCTCAAGCTTATTTAGGTTCAAGCGAAATCGTTAACAACTTTCGTACTTTACCGGGTGTAAAGTTTGAAGTTAAATTAGGTACAGTATCTTTTGGTGATATCCTTCAACCATCTACTTGTGCATTTACAGCTCCAACTGATACGTTGAGTGCTAAAAGTATGTCAGTTTGTGCTTTAAGCTCAATGGCGCAAATTTGTCAATTCGACCTAGAGCAATCTTTTGTATCTATGCAAATGGCACAGGGTTCTAACGGAGACTTTTCTGTTGCATCTTTTATGTCATTCTATTGGTCAGAAATGGCTAACTCAATCAATGGTTCTATTGAGTCTTTAAGATGGCAAGGTGATAGCTCTTTACTTCCTGCTAACCCACTATCTTTGTGTGATGGTTACGAAGTGCAATTGGGTGCTGATTTAAATGTTATACCTTACGCTATGACACCTACGCCTACTTTTGCTCAGTTATTGACTGACTTAGAGGCTGCTTTTGCTTTAGTACCTGCTAACATTGCATCTAGAACTGCTGACTTGAGAATCTTTTTACCAACACAATTAGTTAACATCTATCGTTTAGGAGTTGCAAGTGGTAACACGAACGCATATATCACTCAAGATTTATCTTTAACTTACTTAGGTATCAAAATAGTTCTTTGCCCGGGTATGTCAAATGACCATTTAGTAATTACGCTAAAGGATAATCTCGTTTATTTATTTGATGGTGAAGGTGATTCTTCAGACCTACGAGCTGTAAACTTAGCAGATACAGTTGCAGAGCCTTACATCCGTACTCGTGCAAATATGAAAATTGGCTTTAACTATGTTAATCCAACTGAAATCGTTTACGGGTCTTAATTATTCTTAATATTCACTCATAGAGGGGGGCAACCCCCTTTATATAAAACTTTAAATTATGCCAACTTGTCAAGCCCTCGAGGCTATTTTAAAAAGCTGCGACAATAATAGTGGTGGTATCTATGGAATATGGATAACCCCTCAAGATAACATCACAGCCATCACTCCAACTGACCCATCTGCAGGTTTAGGATGGCAGATTACAGGTATCACTTTAGCAACTCCTACTTTATTTGAGAACTATTATATCCGTAGAAATACATCAAGCTATACAGAAGAGGCTGCTATTGATTTAATCAATGGTAGTTCATTTGTTACTGCTACTATCTCTTTAATGTTCCAACGTAGAGAAGCTGATAAGTCAAGAGCTATAAAAATTCTTGGCTCGGGACAGCAGTATTTAACTGCAATTGTTTTGGATGCTAATGGTATCTATTGGTACTTCCCATACCTACAAGTAACAGGTGTTGCTGAAGGCTCGGGAACAGCCCGTGCGGATGGTTCTAAGTACGCCGTTACCTTACTATCTGAAAATGAATATTTGGCCTATACAATAGACCCAACTATCATCCCTGCATTGACTTAATACATTTAACACGCTTAAAATTAGCCCTGCATTTAGTGGGGCTTTTTTTATTTCTAAACATTTGAAAGTAGTTATATAATATAGGTATGATATACATTGAGCAGGGCGTAATAAATCAAATAGTTTTGACCTTAACAGAGGTTACTACTGTACCTACCCCTCATTATCTTTTTGCTTTTACTAATGAAATGAATACTACTAGCAGTACTCAGTTATTTACTACTGCAGACATTAGCTTATGGCCGGAACGATACAATCTTTTTGTACTTAATGAGCCGGTAAACATTCCATTAGTACAAGGACAATTTATTTATCAAATATACGAAAGCTCTTCACCTTATGTTTTACCTTTAACTATTGCACAATCAACAGGCGTAGTAATTGAGGAAGGCAGAATGGTAGTTAGAGGAGCAGTAGGCACATCAATATACGATTAATTATGGCTTGGTACAACTTATTTAAAAAAGAAAATAAAACGGCAGAAATGGTAGAGGGATATCAATCTTTTTCTACTCCATTTCTTCCTGTAGGTAAAGGCGATTTGTCACTACCCTATGTAAATGGTAGGTACTCTACCAATATGTGGGTGAGATTTGGAAACGATAATCTTTTCCCGGAGCTACTTAATCAGATGTACTTTTCTAGTCCATTACACGGGGCAATATGCGACTATAAAACTAACGCTGTAATTGGTGGTGGTTTCGCTTTAGCTACTGACAAGCTAACAACTCCCGAGAAATTGGAGTTGTATATGTTTGAAAGAAAAACGAAATTAAAACACATAGTAAAAGCTGTTACTCGTCAGCTAATTGTACACAACAGAATATACTTTAAATTGTGTTTTGATAGCACTAAGAAATTAGTCAAGATAGAAAACATATCACCGGAGAAAGTAAGGATATCTAGGTTTAAAGATATGTATTACCTGTGTGACGATTGGTCTACAAATATAGAGATTACATCTATCAAACCTTATCACGTCGCTTGTTCAGATTATGAACAATTATATTGCTACGAGATTAAGTCTTTGGGTCAAGATTATTATTCGCTGCCTCAATACAGCTCGGCACTAAATTTTGCGTTTCTTTCGGGCGAATTAAGTTTTTTCGCCAAATCCAATATCCAAAATAGTATTTTCCCTTCATTTGCTATGATGTTTCCAAAACGTCCACAAAGCGAAGAAGAGAAACATATGATTAAAGACACTCTTGAGCGATTAAAAGGAGCGTCAAATTCGGGTAAAGCTGTCGCTTTTTTCGCTAATAGTCAAGAGCAATTACCAAAGATTGAGGCTTTACCAAATAACAATAATGACAAGTTATTCCAAGAGGCATCTCAACTAAACACGGAACAAATATGCTTTGCTCATACGATTGACCCAATACTAATGGGAATTAGAACTACAGGAAGCTTAGGAGGAGGTGCAGATATTAAGCAGGCTTATGTGATATTTGAGAAAAATGTAGTAATGGAGTTAAGAAGTTGCGTATCTGTAATCTTTAACGAATTATTAACCATCGCTAAAATACCTGCAGAATTTACCATCAATAACTTTCAAATTATTAACGAAAATATTGTTGAACTTGAGGGTGATACATCAAAAACTAATGACGCTCTTAATTCACTTAGTCCATTAGTAGCTACAAAAGTACTTGAGACAATGACAATTAACGAGGTGAGAGCTTTAGCTTCCCTTCCTCCTATTGAGGGTGGAGATTTAACACAAAGAGCAGCCGATGCTGTAGTAGTAACCGAAACAACACCAATTGTATAATGCTATACTTCATAACTGAAACATATTTAAAAGTAAATACACCCATTACTGCAAATGTAGATGTAACAGATGTTACACCATACATAGCTACTCAAGCAGCTCTTAGAGTACAGCCAATTTTGGGAACTACTTTTTATAATCATATGTTAACGGCTTATAATGCTCAAACATTAACACCTGACGAAATTGATTTAGTAGAATTTATTCAACCTGTAATAGCTTGGAGAAGCGCAGAGGATGCTGTTTTTGGTTTAACTTACCAACTTAAAAACAAAGGTTTACAAACTCAAAGCGGTGATTATTCTGCAAGTGTATCTCGTAATGAGGTAGCCTTTGGAATGGAACACTACGCACAAAAAGCTTCATTCTTTGAACAAAGATTAATTAGGTGGCTGTTAGCTAACAGGAATCTATTCCCTATATTTATTTCAGCTACAAATACAGATACAGATTTGCGTCCAATGTTTAACCATTGTAATTGTATTACGCCTTATCAACTTACTTGCACCGGTTTATGTGGTAACTTTTTAGAGAACGGATATAATAACGCAATTCTTGTAATATGAGAATGCAGTTAGCTATCTTATTAACCACAATAAAACAATCAATGATGCAACTATTAGCTGTTATTGGTGCTTTCTTTTTACCAATATCCGGCATACTTTTTTTAATTGGTTTCGCTATTGTATTAGATACGCTAACAGGTATTTGGAAGGCTAAAAAACTCAAGATTCAAATTACATCAAGAAAACTTTCGGCCATTGTTTCAAAATTCTTTTTATATGAGGTGGCAGTTATTGGATTCTATCTTATAGACTTTTGGATACTTAATGATATTATTTTAAAATTCTTTTCTGTGCCTTTAATGCTTACAAAAATACTTTCACTAGTGCTAGTAAGTATAGAGACCATCTCTATTAATGAGAATATAAAGGCAGTAAAAGGGGTGGACATATGGCAAGGCCTTAAAAACCTTTTCGCAAGAGCTAAAGAAATTAAAACGGATTTAAATGGAATTAGACATAACGAAGATAGTTCAACACCGACTATCTGACAATCAATTTGTACAGGAATTAACTGACAAAAGACAAATCTACTTGCATCATACTGCAGGTAATTCTGACGCTGTATCTGTAGCTAAGTTTTTCAATCAGAAAGTGGGTAAAGTAGCAACTGCCTTTATAATTGGAGCAAACGGTACAATTGTACAATGTTTTAGTTCTAAAAATTGGGCGTATCATTTGGGACTTAAACAAGAAGTTTTTGAAGAGATGGGAGTAACTTACCGGGGACTTGATAGATTATCCGTAGGAATAGAAATCTGCAACTATGGCCAATTAACAAAAAAGAACGGATACTTTTATAACTATGTAGGAGGAAAAGTAGATTATACACAGGTAACCGAACTACCAACTAAATATAAAGGTTATATCTATTGGCAAAAATACACGGATGCACAAATCGAAAGCACTAGACAATTACTTGTTTACCTGTGTAATCAATACAACATTCCCAAAGACTATTTTGCTAGTATCTTTGACATAGATAAAAGAGCTTTGAGAGGAGAGCCGGGAATCTTTACACATAATAGCGTACGTCACGATAAGTCAGATATATATCCTTGTCCTCGTATGATTGAAATGTTAAAAGCGTTATAAATTTAAATTTACCTTTGTACATAATGAAAAAACTACTCGCATTTTTAAGCGTTTTAACGTTGTTTAGTTGCTCAAGTGAGCGATTGGCTCAATACCACTATAAGAAAGCTCTTAAACACGGCCTTAAATTGGTGCAAGATAGCGACACGATTCGTATTACTACTGTTGATTCTATTCCTGTAATGGTAAATGATACTATCATTTGGGAGAAGGTAATAACAACAAAGGACTCGGTAATATTTTTCAATAATATCTATGTGCCAAAGACAAGATGGCAAACACGAATAGAATATAAGTATAAGACTCAAATTTTAAAGCAAGATGTGCTTAAGTATAAGTACATTTACAAAGAAGCTAAAATACAAAAAGCAAAAACTAATTGGAGGTTATTCTTTATAGGTTTTATTTGTGGTGTAGCTTTGTTTTTTATCTTACGATTAATAGACAAACTTTACAATCCATTTAAATGACTAGAAACAGATTATTTTTTGACATCGAAACTAGTTTTAATGTTGGTATCTTTTGGCGAAGTGGTTATAATTTAAACATTAACCCCGGGGACATCATTCACGAGAGAGCCATTATATGTATTTGCTATAAATGGGAAGGTGAGGAGGAAGTACATAGCTTACAATGGGACTCAAAGCAGTCAGATAAGGCAATGCTTAAGAAATTCTTAAAGGTTATGGCTCAGGCGAATGAAATTGTAGCTCACAATGGAGATAGATTCGATATGAAATGGCTTAGGACAAGGTGCATATTTCACGACTTACCTATGCCACCTGTACATAATACGATTGATACATTAAAAGAGGCAAAGAGATACTTTAATTTTAACTCAAACAAGCTTGACTACATCGCTAAATTCTTGGGAGTAGGTGCTAAGATGGAAACAGGAGGCCTAGACCTTTGGAAGGACATTGTATTTAAGAAATCACCTGAAGCTATGGCAAAGATGGTAGCATATTGCCAAATGGATGTAAACGTATTACAAGCTGTCTTTGAAAAGCTCAATACATACACACAATCCAAGGTTAATTACGCTGTATTAAGAGGTGGAGATAAATACGAATGTCCTCAATGTGGTACTCATAACGTAAGATATAATAAAAAAGTAACTACTACAGCCGGAACAATTCACCATTGGCTAGTTTGCAATCCTTGTGCAAAGTATTTTAAAGTTAATAACAATACATACCAAGATTGGATAAAAGATAAAATTATAAAGAAAAATATTTCGTAGATTTGTAATAAGTTTATTGGTTAGTTAGAAACCCTCTACATCTTTGGTTAGTTTGGTAGGGGGTTTTTTTTGTCCTAATTATACAAAGATTTGTGACGGATATATCCAACATAATAGCTGTTATTCTACCATAATGTATAATATAACTAACATTTTAACCCCTTTTTGTAAATTATATTTAAGGTTATTTCCTTACTTCTCAGGTATAAATTAAGGCTATTCCTTTACATAATGGTGAAATTAAGTATAAATTACCCTCATTAATTAAATTTCCTTATTTAGAATCATTATAAATTACATATCTCAAACGCAATAAAATCAAGGGTTTTAAAAAAAGATTGTAAATAATTTAAAAATAATGTCAATAAAGTTTGGTCAGTAAAATAATACTCTTTAGATTTGCGTATAACAAAACGGAAAACTAAACAATTAAAACTAACCAAAATGAAAGCAGAAATTTTAAAAGCAATATCAGAAAGAAAAATAATTACTATTTATGATTTAAAATTTAAGTCATTAAAAAACTACGAAGGGGAAATTGAATACAGAATGAACTCATTAAAAAATGTTCAAAAATGGGAAATTTATGAAAATAAAAAAGATTATACAAAAGCAATAATGCAAAGAGTAAATTATTATACCAAAAAAGGGTTTGGTAATGTAATTGAAATTAATTAATACTAACCTTTAAAAACTAACCAAATGAAAGATTTTATACAAACCCTTGACTTCCTAGAAGAGCAACAAAAAGCAAATGAGTTGACAACTTACCAACTGCACCTAATTATCCAAACAATGGCGACATTTATCCACGATGAAAACCTAAAAGAAATCGAAACAGCATTTAACATTTTTAAAAATTAAACTATGAAAACTAAACTAAAAGATTTAATTTATTACTTTACACCCCTCAATGATGAGCATAGAGACATTTTAAGCACTGCTGTAGTGTTTATATTGTTTTGGGTGAGTGTTTATACCTTATCTTATATTACTAACCTTTAAAACGCTTTAAAATGAATTTAACAGAAGACTTGCAAATTGAAAAGTACACAGCCTCGTTATGGTATGAGGTAGGAAGAATTGAATTTATACTTGATTTCGAATGGAGCTTTGTCTCTTTTGATGAGGAAACTAATGAATGCGTTGTTGATATATGGCTAGAAAAAGGTGAGCAATGGCACAACAACATATGCCATCCATTTACACCTGCAAAAGACGAACTAAAAGAAATAATAACAGCTATAGAAGATAGCATATTGGAAGACCCGGAACGATTTGGTGTATGTGAATGGGAGGAAGGTAACCGAGATTTTTATAATGACTTAAATAACGATAGAGATGACAGATAATACAAGACCAAGACCTACCAACTTTAGCCTACAGACTAAGATGGATTGGTGGAAAAATAAAAAAAGTGAAGGAGATAAAGGGGGGAGCTTTAACCTACAGCTTTACCTAGACTACCTCAACTCACAGGATACTAACCAAATAAACAAAGACAATGAAAAGATATAAAGTAACTTACAATTATTTTGAAAGTGGTAAAAAACGAATAGCCATCAGAATACTACAGGCACTAGATAGAGAACACGCAATAATGCAAATGGCTATGTGGCCACAACTAATACTAAAAGTAGAGAAATTATGATTGAAAGAATAGAACAGATTATCGAAGAGCAAGATTTAAGAGAGAAATGTAGAACACGTTACATAGTACACAGGAGATGGTTTTTATTTGGAATCTTGCGTAAACACGGAATAATATACAAGAGAATAGGCGAGATGTTTAACCTTAACCATTCTACCATACTTTACGGAATGGCAATGGCTGACTTTTACGAGAGACAAAAAGACGAATTATATTTACTTGATACGATGGAGCTACAAAAAGAATTTGCCGGAGTAGAAATAGTATTCCATCAGCGCAATCTTATTGATGACATTCACAATTGCAAATCAATGAATGATTTATCTATTATTCAATGCCGTTTAAAAAATAATCAGTATTTAAATTATAATAACTTAAATCATTAAATAATTATTTGTATATTTGCAGTATGTTCGGTCTCACAATATAAGAACACTAAAAATTATTACCCTTTTTAATGAAACAGACGTGAGACCCTGTAGATTTAAAGAGGGTTTTTTTTTACTTAAAAATTAAGATTATGAGTGGATGGATTAAAATACACAGGAAGTTTTTAGATTGGGAATGGTTTAATAAATCTGAAGCAGTACATTTATTTTTATTTATGTTAATGAAAGCAAATCATAAAACAGGTAAATGGCAAGGAATTGATATTGAAAGAGGTCAATTTGTTTCTTCATTTGGTAATATTTCAAGCGCTACAGGAATAAGTATTCAAACAATTAGAACCATTTTAAAAAAGTTAGAAAAGACAAACGAAATTAAGGTAAAATCAACAAGCCAATTTACTATAGTAACTATCTGTAAATACGAATGTTACCAAGATGAAAACGAAGAAGCTAACAAACCAATAACAAACAATCAACAAACAACTAACAAACAACTAACAACTAACAAGAATGTAAAGAATGAAAAGAATGAAAGAAGTATATTTATAGAGCCTACTTATAATGAAATTCTTGAGTATTGTTCAGAGCGAAAAAACGGAGTTGATGTAAACAAATTTTTAAATTTCTACTCATCTAAAGGATGGATGGTAGGTAAGAATAAAATGATAGATTGGAAAGCTTGTGTAAGAACTTGGGAAAAACCAATTGAAATTAAAGAAGTAAACGAACCCTCAAAATGGAAAGCACCGTGGAGTTAAATGGATTTAAGATTACAGAAGCCGGTGACGTGATTACTGACCTATTTAAATATCGAGATACATATCATCAAAAAGGTAAGTATTTAGGATTTGCTAAATTACACGAGCATTATTCAATGAGCCTAGGTAACTGCACCGATTGGACAGGATTTCCTATGAGTGGTAAAACACAGGTGCTAATGGAGTGTTTGATGAATACCTCAAAGTTTTACGGATGGAAGCATTTAGTTTATTTTCCGGATGTTGGCTCTAATGTCGAAATAATAGCAGATTTGATAAATAAGAAGACAGGCAAGAGCTTTAATCCATTAGACAGAAACGTCATACAAGATAAAGAAATTACTCAAGCGATAGATTGGGTCTTAAACCATTTTAAAGTGCTTACAAGAGAAGATGTTAAGGCTAAATTAACACCTGTACAATTTTGGGATATGGCAGTAGAATTAAAAAAACACGGAGAATTACATACAGCATCAATCGATTCTTGGAAGGATATGAATCACCCGTATAACGAGTATGGTGGATACGCTCAATATTTAGAATATGTATTACCTTACCGCAATCAGATAGCTGAAGACAATGATTTACACCTGCACACGATTATTCACCCAAAACTAACTGAAAAAGAAAACGGAAAAAGAAACCCCCCTGTGCCTTATGATTTAAAAGGTGGTAGTGAATGGTTTAACTCGGGCAAATGTATGATAACAGTACACCGGCAAGACCCAACATTTAACCTAGCAGAAATACATTTTAATAAAATTAAACCACGAAGTAACGGTAACATCGGAATGATAGAGATTTGGTTTGATAAGGAACGCTTGAGCTATTTTGAGCAAAGTAACCCATCACCAAATGTTTACGAGAAAGCATACGCAACTAAACAAATAAATAATTAATTATGGAACTACAAATTTTAAAATCTAGAGTAATCTTACATAAGACACTACTGAAGTTAAAAGCAAGTCGAGAGGAAATAGAAGAGAAAAACGCACATCGCACTGATTTAATAAATTCTATGCTTGAAACTGAATCTGAACTATCTGAGGTTCTAACTACCTTCTTAATTTTGGAGAAACAAGCAAGAGAACATTCTCAGTCATCACATAGGCTCGAAAGAATAAATTTGGATTTAAAATCTGAAATGAAACAATTAGAAAATGAACTTAAAGTAAATAATTTTTAATATGAAACATATGAACGTAGTAAGTTTATTTAACGGAATGAACACAGGTAGACAAGCATTGGAGAATGTAGGTATAAAAGTAAATAAATACTATTCAAGCGAAATAAAGCCGTATGCAATTGAATTAACTCAACACCATTTTCCCGACACGATACAAGTGGGGGATGTTACAAAATGGCGCGATTGGGATATTGATTGGAAAACTATTGATTTAATTTTAAGCGGTTCGCCTTGCCAAGATTTAAGTGCTGCAGGAAAACGAGCAGGTATAAATGGAAGTCGAAGCAGTTTGTTTTTTGTATTTGTAGAAATTTTAGAACATATTAAAACATTAAATCCAAAGGTTTTATTTTTACAAGAAAACGTAGGAAGCGCGAATAAATTTGATGTTGGTGTAATGTCAAGGGCGTTGGGGGTTTACCCGGTAAGAATTAATTCAAAGTTGGTAACGGCTCAATTAAGAGACCGATATTATTGGTCAAATATACGAACCCGCCAGGACGGATTTTTTGGCGATATTGTTACCGATATACCACAACCAAAAGATTTAGAAATAATGTTTAAAGATATTATTACAGGTGGCAGGGTTGAACGAGTAAAATCTTGTTGTTTAATGGAAAGTATTAGTAGAGTTCAACATACACAAGATGGAATTAAAAGTAGAGAAAAGTTTGGAGTTCCACAAATTTATGTTGATACAGATAAACATACTTGTTTAAATACGGGAAGCGGAGCTACTGAAACTGCAAAACAAGAATATTTAAAACACCGAAACGAAACAACAGGAATGCTTACTTTAATTCACGAAAACGAATTAGTAAGAACAGTAAACAAAATTGAAATGTGCAGGTTACAAGGTTTTCCGGATGACTATTGCGACATTTTAACAACAGCAAAGGCAGGAAGTTTATTAGGAGATGGATGGACACTACCAATAATAGAACACATATTTAAATTTATAGAATTATGAAGAAATGTAAGAACTGCAAAGAGCCATTCACTCCGGTAAATTTCAATCAAAAATATTGCCTTGAAAAAGAATGTGTTCAGATTTGGTTAAAAATTGTACAGGATAAGCAATGGGTGAAAAAAAAGAAAGAAATGAAAGAGAAGCTTCAAACAGTACAAGAGCTTCAAAAATTAGCTCAAGTATATTTCAATAGCTATATACGAAACCGAGACCGAAATAAAGGCTGTATCTCTTGTGGCTCTCCATTGGGTCAAAAATTTGATGCCGGTCATTATTTTTCGAGCGGTGGTCACAAAGTAATTACATTCGATGAATCAAACGTACACGGCCAATGTGTTTACTGTAATCAATACTTACACGGCAATCTTTTGAACTATCAAATCGGAATACAAAAACGAATAGGAGCAGAAAAATTAATTGAGCTACAGGGTAAAGCACATCAAACAAAAAAATACACAAGAGAAGAGCTAAAAGAAATAATTGAAACATACAAACAAAAAGCAATATGAATTTTAATAATGATTTTAAATTTGACTTAATGGTAGGTCAAATGTATGAAAAACAACTATCTGAATTATTGCAAAAAAAAATAGAAGTAAAACGAGATTTTAGAGCAATGGAGACACATAACATATTTGTTGAATATGAAAGCAGAGGCAAATCTTCAGGCATAGCAACAAGTGAATCTGATTGGTGGTGTTATTGGCTTAGTGAAAAGCATTTTGTTATGATAGAAAAAAACGAATTAAAGAATCTTTGTAGAAAATATCTAGGAACTAAAAGAGATGTTAAAGGAGGAGATAGTAATACAAGCAAAGGAATTTTACTACCAATTGAAGATTTCATTAAAATAAATTAAAAAAATAGTTCTATATTAAAATAAAAGAATTATATTTGTCGATAATTATTAACCTTTAAAAACTAACCAATGAAACATTTATTTAAAAGCCTAGCAGAATTTCAACAAGAAGTTCCGACAATCCACAAAGCAACACAAGGGTATGGATACACCTATGCCGACCTACCAAAGATTTTTGAAGTGATTAACCCATTGCTAAAAAAACACGGCCTTGGATTCACCCAATTGATTAATGGGACTGAATTAATAACAATAGTATTCCACGTTGAAAGTGGCGAAACAATCGAAAGTAAAACAGCTATTCCACAAGGCGTACAATTGAAAGGTATGAATGACTTCCAAGTTTTGGGGTCAGCGATTTCTTACTTGCGTCGTTACTGTTTAAGTTCGATTTTGGGGATAGTTAGCGATAAAGATACAGATGCCGGTGGGGAACAAGTTAAGGTTGAACAAAAAAACGAATCTAAGAAAGTAGCTATTGACGATAAAAGACTTGCTAAGGCAATTAAGGCAATAAGCGATGGTGAGTACACTATCAAGGAGCTATTAAATACATTTGATTTAACTCAAGAGCAACTTAAAAACATAGCACAATGAAGATAAGATGCTCCGCCATTGGCAAAATAATGACTTCCCCTAAATCAAAGGGGGAGTTGTTAAGTCAAACAACTAAGACATACCTGCAAGAGTTAGCTATTGAGGAAGTATTTGGCATACGCAAGGAGTTCAGCTCACGTTACACCGACAAAGGGAACGAAGTGGAAGACCTTTCAATTGCTTTGTGTAATGATGTTCTAGATATTGGATTCATATATAAGAACGAGGAACATTTCACGAACGATTGGATAACAGGAACACCGGACGTTAACACGAATGAAATCTTATTAGATGTCAAATCAAGTTACGATGCTACTACTTTCCCTTTTTTCGACACTAAGCTAATAAATAAATCGTATTTTTACCAAATGCACGGATATATGTGGTTAACCGGCAAAGAGGAAAGCCTTTTGTGTTATTGCTTGATTGATACTCCATTGCAAATAGTAGAAGATGAAATAAGACGTGAACATTGGAAGGCGAGTTTGATTGAGGAAGATTTGGATTTAAGAGCATTTGTACAAGCTAAACATACATTTGGGCATATCCCAAAAGAAAAGCGTTTAAAGGCGTTTAAAATAGCAAAAGATGACAAGGTGATAGAGGATATCAAAACACGAATAGAGCAATGTCGAGAATATTACGATAACTTAATACAAATATTATGATATTAATTAAAACTATTTCAATAATTTTTATGCTATTAACCATAATTTATATTGCATTAGATTTGTATGATAGAATTAAAAACTTAAAAAATATGAACATAACTAATGAATCAAAACCAATTAAAAGCGAAGACACAATTCTAATGTCTGTAATGACTAAATACTACGAGCGTAGCACACAAGGCCAAAAGAAATACGGAACAAATCTAGACCGCAAAGATATTGACTTAATGGGATGGTTAAACCATTTACAGGAAGAGCTAATGGATGCAACTCTATACATTGAAAAACTAAAAAAAACAATATGATAACACTACTATCAATTTTATTAGCCCCGGCAATTATTTGGGGATGGACAGCCACCATATGGTACATAATAGATTTTTTTAATAATGAACACTAAAACAAAACAAATGAAAGTAACAGGTAAAATCCACTTTGTGGGAGCAGTAAGACAAGTAAGCGACAAGTTTAAAAGCAAAGATGTCGTATTATTAACAGATGAGAAGTATCCGCAGTACATAACCATCCAATTTACACAGGAAAAAACGGAACTAATAAGCCAAAAGAACATAGGCGAACAGGTAGAAGTTAGCATTAATCTACGAGGCCGTGAATGGAAGTCACCAACAGGAGAGATAAAGTATTTTAATACAATTGAAGGATGGCAAATCAATGCCGTTGAGGGTGTAGTTAGTTTAAAAGAAGTTCCTTTGGATTGTTCAGACGATTTACCATTTTAATAAAGTATAAGTGGTAAAAGTTACCCCATTACTTAAATAGAAATGATATACAGCACTAAAATATAATTAACGTACAACCTTAAAATATAGAAATGAAAGCAACAATCGAATATAACCTACCGGAAGACCAATTTGAATTTGATTGTGCCTCCAAGTCTTTGAAAATGTTTCACGCATTAAACGAGATAAAGGCAGAGCTTAGAGCCATTTGGAAGTATGAGGACTTAAAGGATAATGAGTTTGAAATGATTGAGAGAGTAAGAGAAAAGTTCTTTGAAATCTTGCTAGATAACGAAATAAATCTTGACCTATGCTAATAGATGACCATAGCCTTAGAAATCATCTGAGAGACGCATTAAAAACACGAACAAGGAATCAAATAGTGAAAGAGATACAGGGGAGAGGAGAGACCTTCCACCAATACAACATAGACAGGTTTCTACAGGGTAAAGATGTGAGTCTTGAAACAGCTAAGAAGATTGACAAATACATTTACAGAATAAACATATATGATTGTAATTTATTTTAGTACATTTGACGTATGAATTTACTCGCATTAGTTCCTTTAGCTTGGTGGTTTGTTAATTTTGAGCCATTACAAGCAACTATTGACTACCTATTTAAGTATAGACCTAATAGCTCATTAGCCATACATATACACTCAGCAATGGGCTGTATAAAATGTGTAGCTTTTTGGTTAACCTTACTTTGCACCTTTGATTTTATACTTGCTTGTCAAGCCTCACTTATTGCTTATATCTTAGACGAATGTTTGAACAGGCTGAAATAGATTTAATCGCTGAAATAGAATTGTTACCCGAGAATATTAGGTACTCAAAACATTCTTGCGTTAAGATGTTAAGGATAAGAATTAAATACGAAGGCATACAGCCCCGGGAATGCTTTTGTGCGTCAGTAAGACGGAGAATATGGTATAAAGATTTTATGATTTGGTATGAAAAGCGTCTTAGACAAGTATATTAACAGGAATTACCCCGAGGTGAGAGCTTACACGGCCTACTTTCTATCTAAGATGGGTTTATTTATCGACGCAGATACTGTCATCAACAATAGTTACCTACACGTTCTCACAATCAACGACAATACTACGGACGAGGACAAGGTAAAGAGCTACCTGTTAAACACAATCAAGTATCAAATCCTTTGGA
>Ga0247723_1000530_pt1 | contig 25989 bp, 25 predicted proteins | sample MSEWelMarce5H_FC_FD_189079 | JGI IMG/M metagenome (GOLD analysis project Ga0247723, IMG submission 189079) | Subsurface sediment microbial communities from gas well in West Virginia, United States - MSEEL Well Study Marcellus 5H_FC | ecosystem: Environmental > Terrestrial > Deep subsurface >... | reverse complement strand
CATCAAAACCCGCGCCACCTGCGCCGCCTGTAGTACCAGAGCCATTGTTACCAATAGCGCCAGCACCGCCACCGCCACCACCTGCGTTCGCAACATTGTTGCCACCTTTGAAACCTAAAATGCCAACAGGGTTTGCACCCGTAGGGAAGTTAGACGGACCAGATGCACCGCCACCGTTACCGCCACCACCTGGAACTGTGCCTAAGAATGAAAGTTGTCCACCACCGCCACCACCGCCTACTGCTTCAACAACATAACCTGACACAGATACAGAAGTTGCACCGCCTGCTGGTTGATAGAAGTTACTGTTGCCACCAGCACCAATGGTTACTGTCGCATTTGCTGACAAATAAATTGTTTGCAACATACGCCCACCGCCACCACCACCACCTGTTGAATGGTTTTCTGCACCGCCAGAATTACCCCCACCAGCAAACAAAAGAACATCAAACAAACCTGACTTAGTTACCGTTAAAGTGCCAGTACTTGTAAAACTTGTGTAGTTATAATTTATTCCGTCGACCGTTGCACTAGTAACACCCGTCCCACCTGTTGCAGTGCCATAAGGGACATCAATATAACCAATGACTACAGGGTATGCGGAAATGTATCCAGTGTCACGAGTAGTAGGCATTACGCCCCCAACAACAGTTGTGCTTCATCAGCAGTGATGCCTAAACGGGTCAGCAACGCTTCACGAGCAGACACTTTAGCGGCAGCCTCAGCAGCAATCTCTGCTTGTACTTCAGCCCACAAACCATCAAGAACCGCCTTCGTAGGCTTCGCATCATCAGATAACCAAACCAAACCTGTGTACTCATCGCCGTCAAGAGTCCACTCTTTACCTGCATAACGGCGAGAAAGAATTGCGCTGTAATCAATCATGCTGAAACCTCCATCACGGTGATATTCGAAGCACCACGAGCAAATGTACTGCTATCTGAATCCGACTGGCTTCTGTTTACATAAACTGAACCCGAATAAGTTCGTGCTTGGATTTTGTAAGTAGTTGCCGATGTAGTCGCAGGACTGTCCAAGAAACTAAGACTGATTGAATTCAGGGCTGAACTATATGGGCTAGAAAACTGTCCAGAAACACTTATCCGTGACCCTGCCGTATCTCCAACGTCAATAGCCGTTGAACCACGAACCAACTGAACCCAACCTGCAGAAGTACCAAAAGCATCGGCTCCGCTGATTTGTGCAAATACCAGTATTTTGCTTGTGGTTGATATTGGCGTAATGCTTACGCTCAAACCAGTAACATCGGTATATGACGTGCTTGTAGTTGTGAAAGTATCGGTCTTGGCTGTACTAACAACCTGTAAAATTTTTCCAGTACCAACAACAGCCTGAACAATTTGACCGCTTGTATATCCAGCAGGAATAGGCATAACTTACGCCGTGATTCTATTAACGAAACCGTGCATGACAATCACGTTGGCAGTGCCAGCAAACGCACGAACAACTTTTGCTGTCGCATTACCTTGCAATAACAAACCAGGGATAACAGTAACTAAACCCGCTTCAGGCAACACAGTCACTTCAATGTTCCCATCAGGTGCAGTAGCCTCACCCCACTCAATCGTCAACTTTACAGAAGAAGTAGAAGTATTTACCGCATACAACCAAATCTCGTCAATGGTTGTGGTGGTTGTTGACGCCGTGTGAATTGCTGTGCCCGCTGTTGCAGTAGCAGCAACCTTCACACCCAGACCAGTACCAGTAGTACCAGCAGGTTGTAACGCTAACTTGGTAAATGTTGCCATGATTACTCCTTAACTAAAGATTTGGACTGCGATAACGTTTTGGTCTGAATCTGATGCCGAAGCAGCAACAGCCCACTTTACACCAGAAGCCTGAGTAGAGTCTGCCACAAGAGCAAAACCATCAGTACCCACCGCCACACGCGCAGGCGTATTCGCAGCAGAAGCAACAACAATGTCACCCTTAGCAGTCATCAAACTATTCGGTGACGACTGCCAAGCAACACCATTCGTTGCAGCAGAATCAGCACCCAACACCTGATAGTTCGTGCCAACAGCCAAACGGTTAAGGGCAGAACCAGTAGTAACCAGCAAGTCACCCTTAGTCGTCAACGCGGCGGCTACAGCGTTCGCTTGGTCAGCGTCAACCGCGGTGAAAACTGGGTAGCAAGTTGCGCCAGCAGAGTGCGAAGCCGATGTGGTCCCGTCAACACCACGAGTAATGGACGAAAGCGACGAACCTGAACGTGAACCAATAAATACTTTTTCTTCGGTACTAAGACCTGGGTCGATAACCATGTAGAACCCGCCACCAGCGGTGTTGTTCCAGTTGGTTACGTCACCCGTGAGAAGCGCAGATGTGTCAGCCGAGGTAATAGCGTTGGTCAGGGTGCATGCGGGTGCCGCACCTGCGTATGACCTTCTCGCTGCGTATGCCATCTATAACTCCTAGTCTTGTACTGAACGCATTGTAACTGTACAGGTTCCCTCTAAATCCCAGTTGGACTGGTATCCGTCAGCGACCTGAAACTCTAAGTCTTCTAATACTACAGAAAATGTTTCGGTATTTTCTTGATAGTTTACCACACGCGGATTTGTCACTAAATCGCGTAGGGCACGTAGTTCTGACTCAACATCAAAGTAGTAGTCGGTGTCGCGCACATGTAGACGGTGGTGCATGAGGATTGGTACACGGAATACTTGGCTTCGGGCTGGGCTGGCGTAGGCTCGTGCCATCCAACGGGTCAGCGTTGGTGCGGTGGTTGCTGAGCCACGTACGAGGGTGAGTTTGAACTTGGCTTCGATGAACTTGGACTGTGGTCCTGTGGCTACTGATTCGGTTCCGAGTGACAAGTTGTGTGGTGACATGTCGGTGTAGTCACCTGAGTCAAGGGAGATGCTTGGGGTGATTGTGCCATATAGCGGGGTGGTTCTGATGTCGAACTTGGCTACGAACTTGCGGTCTGGGATACCCCAACGATATGTGCCTGTAACGATTTCGCCGCTGGAAACTAGGTTGGCTGTGTCTTCAACATAGATGCCGTCGCCCGACACGGAGAATAGTCGTTTGCTGCTGAATGTGGCGCATGCGAGAACGTTGGATGTTGAGGTGTGCATCAGGTCGGTGGCATGGGCTGGGGTGTTAGTGGAGATAAACGTGGATAGGTCTAAACGACCCAAGCCTGTGGATACCCCGTCATAGTTTGACCAACTGAACCAAACATATTTATCTTCAGCTGTAAACGACAGCACGTTGCCACTTGTCGGGATGAGCGCACCAGCTGTGAGGTTCGCGGCGTTATCTGGTGACGCATAGCGCACACCTTTGTTTGTGCCAATAAGTATTCCGCCAAGATAACCAAATATGGATACTGGTATTTCTCCTGATGGAAGTTCTAGTGCTACTACTGGTTGGTCAAGTACGCCTGCTGCGGTGATGGTGATTTTGTAGATTGCTCCACGGGTTCCTGCGTATCCTGCGGCATAGATTGCGTTTTGTCCTGCAGCGAAACCTATCCAGTTCCAGGTTGCTATCGGGTGGGCGTAGTCATCTCCGCCGATGTTCCCTGATGGGTTGTAGTAAAGGTCGGTGGCGTATCCACCTGAAGCGTCACCAGAAACCATAAGGTTTCCCTTAACGAAGTCAACATAATACAGTTCGTGTCCGTATGCGACGTTTGATGCTGCGTCTGCTGCCGTATATTTCCATAGCCCATAACCGCTGGTCAAACCAGCGTAAGTGAGATAAATGTTTGTTCCATCTGTAGCCATGTCGCGTGGCGTAGCGGCAGGTAAGCCTGTAGCAGATGTCCATGTTGGGCTAGTAGCGAACGGGTCTGTTGTGTATTTCAGTGTTGCGCCATCCAACACATACACGCGAGTATCGGTTACAGCAAGAAGAAGATTGGTGTTAGCAGAGTTCAATGACTCTTTAACAGCGTTAAGAAGAGTTGCCTGTCCTTTAACCCACGGGTTTACACCTTTGCTAGACGAGAACCTGTAGTCCTGTGCTTCTGCGGTGTCAGCATATTTTTGTCCAGCACCATAATGCCAAGAGGTTTCACCTCTGCGCCATAATCCTTGAGGGTTGATAGCTGCTTCACCTGGGGTGGTTGATTGGTCAACAGAGTCACGTACTCGTGGTTCGAAACCTCGTGTGAAGGTGTTCGCTTGTTGGTCAATAAGGAATGGGCGACCATCAATCGCGATAGGGAAAACATCTGGTACAAGGTTTGTTGTTGTGCCACCAGCAAAGAACTGTGGCGATGGGATGAACGCATCCGTGAACTTGTAGAGAGTTGTTGCCACCGTTTAGTCCTTAGACAAAAAGGTTGGGTATGACCTCATTAGTCGTGCGGCTTCAGCTTGGATACGGTCACGACGCATCCTTTGCAAATTGGAAATTGAACCACCTACCGCACCAACTGGTACTTCTGCTGCACGGCGTGTGTCGCCTTGTGATTCGGTGAAGTTGCGTTTAATTTCGCGTGGTGACATCAAACGGATTTGCGCCCCAATCGCAACAATATCTGTGACCGTATCTTGAATCCCGCCAGTTGTGTTTATGTCAGAGGATTCGGTTGAAGCGGTCACATATGGTGCTTTGTAGACAACGCGAAGGCGACCTGGGAATACCCCTTGGTCGAACCGTAGTGCGAAGCCTGATGCGAAGTCGTCTGTTGGTACATCACGAACAAGGCGTACTTTGCGCGCGACAGGATAGTCGTCAACCATGTAGCGGACAGAGACGCTAAGTAGGTCGATGATGTCGGTTACACCTGTGAGGTTTATCATGGTGTCTGAACCGTTGTAATCGATGTTCAATGTTTTGACTTGGAACAACCCGTGAAGCGGTGATGATAGGTCACGGATTTCGTCGTTGACTGCTTCGAGCACTTGTGAGCGTGGGAAGCGTGGGCTTACTGTTATTACTGCGTCAGCTGTGTGTGATGCTGCGGTTGTTCCGTTGAAGCCGCGTTCAACTGTCAAAGTTTTTGTTGCCGAATCGGTTGCCCAGATGTACATGAGTTCTGAGTCAATTTCGCAAACCTGTCCAGCACGCAATCCTTCAAGTGGGTACGTGGTAATAAGACTCGTCACGGACGAGTTGATACTGGACGCTAGTTTGTTGCGCGGTTCAACTGTCCCCGACAGCAGTTGTCGCAACGTCCTATCTATGACGGTTGCGGCTGTGGTCATTTACTTCTTTTTCTTAGCCTTAGCCTTTGGTTTGCCGTACTCCATCATCTTTTCTTTGGAGCCTTCTTTCATTTCATGCTTCTTCTTGGCGGCTTTAGACTTGTACATTTCACCTTTAGCAGACATCGTTACATGCCCTTCTTTTTCTTGGACTTGTCCTGCATCTTCATAGGCTTGCCCGTTTTCTTGGCTTCCTTCTTGGCAGCTGCCACTCCTTTAGCACCGTAACTAAACTCTTTTTTTCCTACCATTGGCATGATGTCTCCTGTCGACTCTTAGATGTTACCATTTAACTTTATCTGCCCAGTATGCGGCAGACATCTTGCCCTTAGCGATGTTCTTGGCGTGGCGTGCTTTGAAGGCTTTGTTCCTAGCAGACCCATCTGGTGAGCCTTGTACGCCTTGCTGACCGAACCTGATGAGTTTTACTTTGTCACCAGATTTGGCTAACACCGCATGGGATTTGTTGGCGTTTGGGGTGCGCTTTGGTTTGTTGTAGCCAGCAAATTTCTCGCCCCTGTATTCAATCATTTTGGCTCCACTAGGTATCCTGAGCTTTTCAGCACGCTGCGTACGTTTAACACTACATCATACGTTTTCCCTGGGGCAAGGTCGATGTGATGGTTGCCAATGGTGGCTTTGATTTTACGGTTCACCTGCACTTGGCACATTGGTTCTAGGGGTAGCCAATCAGATACCACACGGTTGCCAGATGGTTTGACTATTTGTAGGAGTTGTTTGGCGGCGGTGTCCCAGTTGAACGCAGCGGTTTCTGCTGCATAGGTTTCTGCTTTCTGGCGGTAACGCTCACGGTTCTTGCCGATGTCGATGATGGCTTCGGCTAGTGCGTCAGCGTCAGGTTCATCCCAGTCGCCCATGTTCTGCCATACACCTTTAGCGGTGGGCACTGGTGTAGTCGGGATGCGATGGGTGGCAAGGTCAGAGAACTCTCTATGCCCGTGAGCATCAGACAAGATGGTGGGTACGCCTGCTGAGATTGCTTGGAGTGGCATCAGTCCGAAGCCTTCGCCGCGGGATACAGAGATGAAGCAGTCCATTGAACGAACAAGGTCGCGTTCTTCTTCTTCGGTCATCCACTGGTCGTGGACTACCACGTTCGGATAGTTCATGTTCTTTGGTGCGAATAGGTGCGGGGGGACAATCTTGATGTGCAGTTCAGCGTTAGGGAGATTAAGTTTGAGGAAGGTATCTAGTACTACGTCTAGTCCTTTTCGATACCATTCTGAGCCGCCACACAATATCTTGTATTTAGTACTAAGTTTTGTTGGGGCTGGATACCAGATGTCGCGGTTGACACCGAGTGGGATGACATGGACGTTGTCATGGTGTTGGGAGAATAGTTCAAAGTTGTGCAAGCTTGGCACGATGACTTTCTCGAAATGGTGCAGGTAGTCAGAGAACTCTGGGGGTAGCCAGTTGGTTTCCCACATTGTGAGCAGGTGCGGGGTTTGGGTTTTGTGCCAGCCTTTAATAAGGTTTGGTCTTAACGCGAACACCACATGTTCTGCGTCAGGTGTAAGCGTAACTTTGTTTTCTAAAGCTGTCTTAAGTCCAACAACCATTTTGCCGTAACCGACTTTAACGATGTCAACCCCGACAAGGTTTAGATAGTTGGCAGAATCCCTGTCTCCACTTGCCATGATTCCTGCGCTCTCTTTTCCACGTTCGCAGCACCATCAATCCTCTTAGGTTGTAAACCGTTAGCTCGAAGACGTTTGTATGCTGGCATATCTTTATTCCAGTTACGTTCTGTTGTATTGATTTCTGCCACCTTAGCCCCCCTGCTAGTGGTTGTGTTGGTTCCCATGCGGACTCCTGCTACACGGCAACCAAAGCAGCCCTCGACATCTAGGTTCGGATGTGTTTCCCTATGCTTCATGAAATATATGCCCCGTATCCTGCCGCTGTTAGTGCGGTCACTTCATCTTCTGTTATCTCGTTGTCGTGTCCGCCATAATACACTTTTGAAACCATGTCAAGGCTTGACGGTTGGTCGTCTGTATAGGTTCCGTTGGTAAGCAAGAAGATGTTCCGTCCACGCGGTGATGCTTGTATCCTGCCGCCAAGACGGTTCGCAAGGCGTTGGTCTTTCGATAACCGTAACCCTCCCATGTAGTCGCCGACGATTACTGGTACTACGAAGTTGTCGGTTGGTGGTCTGAATGTTGCCATTAGGTGATACTACTTCCATATCCTGCTGCCGTAAGTTCTGTTATTTCTTCTTGGGTTAAGAAGTTGTCATGTCCACCGAAATAGGTTCGGGTGATGCGTTCTGGTCTGCGTGGGTCTGTGGTGGTGTAACTGCCATCGTCGAGGCGATACAAGTTTTTGGCGCGGGTACCTTGAGGGGTGTGAGCAAACAATCTGTTCGGTGGTGTTTCAGAAAGCCTTTCAGCAAACGGATAGCCTTCAGTTATTGGGACACGGAAGATATGTGACTTGTCCCAGTTGGCTGTGGCTGTTCCGTCGCCTGCACCTGTCGCTGTAGTTCGGCGCGTTCTTGCACCAACCAAAGTCCCTGACCCTGTTCCTGAACCCGTCGCCGTGCGGATTGCCGTGAGTGTTCGCGTCGATGTAGACGTGCCTTCACCTTGACCGCTGCTAGTTCTGAGTACAACACGGTTGACAACAATAGTCGATGTGCCTGTGCCTGAACCAGTTGCGCTGCGAACAGGGTTGATGTTCCAGTCGGCGGTTCCTGTTCCTGTTCCTGTGTTGGTTGCTGTTCTGACTGCTGCACGAACAACGGTTATTGCTGATGTTCCTGTGCCTGAGCCTGTTGCGGTTCGCAGGTAGAAGTGGATGACAAGACCTGTGGAGTCCATCGTTCCAACACCAGAGCCTGTGGCGGTGCGGATTACTACTGCTACACCTGTTGCTGTTTGGCTTCCCGTGCCTGAGCCTGTTGCTTGGCGTTGCTTGAGAACAGAAGCAAATGATGACGCGGTGCCCGTGCCTGATGCTGTGGCGGTGACAGTAACAATTGCACGAACACCAAGGTAGAAGCGTCCACCGTTTTGGTAGAAACCTGTGTGATAGTCGACGAGACGGTCAAGTCTTGAAACCGTTGCACCTGATGCTGTTTGTGATGAACCGTTAGATGGTCCTGTAGCGGTGCGTGTTACCGTGCGGAAGTAAAGCCCGCGATAAAACGGGTGTGTGTCTAAGAATGGTTCGCTAAAACCTGTGACTGCTGTTTGCGCCATAAGGGGTTATCCCCTAACGGCTAGTCGAGAGACAGCGTGAGTGAGGTGATTTGGAAAGTGTCGCCAGCGGTCACGGCTGCTGATGTAGATAGTGCGCCAGTCCACAAACAGTTGCCTGTTGTGCTTGCATCCCACAACGACCAATGGCTATAGGTTTCTGTTGCAGCAACGTTTGTCCATTCAACAGTTGCAGATGATGCCATCGAACCAGATGATGCTGCTGAGAACGAGATTGCTTTGCGGGTGGTTTCACTTGCGGCGTTTGTTGTTCCTGCTTCACCAGCGTCGCCAGTGTGCAACTTCACGTATGTGGCAGCGACAGCGAATGAGGTATTGCGAAGCGTGTCAAGTAACGCTAGTTCTGCATAGTTAGAAATCGACATTGTAAACCTTTCGTGTTATATGACTATAGCAAAACGAAAGCCCCCCAACACCCAGAATCGGTGCTGAGGGGCTTTTGCTTCAACTGTAATCAGTTATTAGTTAGCACCAATGCTTGATGCTGACTCAATACGGCGGAGTGATGCTTCGCGGAAGCGACCATAGCCACCCAACCAGTACCAACCCAATGGCTGCAAGCGCATGAGGAGGTCGGTTACGTTGCCACGGACAATCTTCGGTACTGCACCGTTGCCGTCTTGTACGCTGTACGCCTTTGCAAGAGCCTGACGACCCATGATGTGCGTGCAATACGCGTCGATTGAACCAGTTGTGCTGGTGCCGTTCGATGCGTTGGTGAATACCTTTGCGCGTGGGGTTTCGATGAAACGTACGGATTCGAACAAGCCGATTTCGCCGTTGTAGATTCCCTCTGGGTTGACGTAGTTAGCAGGGGTGCGCCATGCTGCTGCGTCAGTTGCCGAACGGAAGTCGTACGAAACGTCTGGGTGGATGAAGCCGATGTATGAACCGTTGAAGGTTGCTACGTTAGCTCCACGCAACTGTGCGACGGTCTTGCGAACGTCGTCAGCGGCTAGTACGTCGTCAGCCGAGATTGACTCACGGCTCGTTGGGGTTGAGGAACCACCAGTTGCATAGACAACGTTGCTTCCGCCTGCAAGAACTTCACGGACAACCTGGTCGATTGAATCGCCTGCGTTGTATCCGATGATGTTCGCTGCTGCTGAGTCAACATCCAAGAACGCTGTACCACGCAACTTGGCGGTGGTTACTACTGCGTTACCGTATTCGTTAAGAGTTACGGTTACTTGGCTGTCGGACAATGCTGTTGGGGTTACGTCGGTAACTTCGTTCAACGTTGACGTTGCTGCTGCAATGTCGCTGAAGATGGTGAATGTTACGCCCGTACCTGGCATTGCCTGCTGTACTGGTTGTACGTCTGCTGCCTGGTCGAAGAGGAGTTCTGAACGAAGGGCGAAGTACGCCAAACGGTCAAACGCTACCTGGTCTACGGACAGTGACGAGGTTGTTGTTTCGCCTGCCATTTTAATTTTTCCTTTGGTTTAGAGGTTTATGAATTTCCTAATGCTATTCGTGCCTCTGCCAAAATTGCGTCTACTTCTTGTGGGTTCCGCGCGTCTTGTAGTCTGCGGTTCCAGTCGATTGGTGGTTGAGCGGTTTGGGTTCCTGCAGCAATTTTTGCTGTTCGGTTCCAAGCTTGTGCTTCTTCCATCAATGGACTTGGTTCTGGGGGACTAATCAATTGTGCTTCCACTGCAGCTTGTCTGATGGAGTCTGGTGTTAGTTCGCCGTCGTAGCCTTTAACGAAATACTTTGACGCTGGTGCAGTCAGGTCGATGCCTGCTTTCACAAACGCTAGTTCTCGTTTGGCGATGTCGGCTTCCGCAAGAAGTTTTTTGGCTTCTGCGTTTTCCTTTTCCAGTTGACGCATCCTTGCCCTAACAGGGTTTCGGTTGTCTTCCATTTGGTCGTCGCTGTCGTAGTTGTCAATATCTGACATATGGCACTCTCCTTTTGCCCACATCACTCTGGAGGGTAGTGATGGCTGCTGTTGATTTGTCACCCCTATTGCTCCGCACGGTTCGGGGGTTGCCCGTGAAGGTATTACGAACTATAACACATTACATTCCGACTGTGGTGAGTCCTGTTTGTTGTCCGCCTTGTCCTGCGAAGCTGCCGCCTGTTTCGAATGATGCGGTGCGTCCGCGTCGGCGTTTTGCGATTCGTTCTGCTGCGGCTTGTTCGTTGGTGAGTGTGCCTGCCACGATGTCTTCTTGTGTTAGGGCTTGTTCTCCCATGAGGGTGGTGTTGAATAGTTGTGCTTGTTGTCCGAGTTGGGTGAAGCCTTGTTGGGCTTGTTCGGCGGTGACACCTTGTTTGGCTAACTGTTCTGCTTGTGCAGTTGTGATTTGCATGCCGCCTTGGGTTACGCCTGCTGCGGAGATTTGTGCGGCGCGGGCTTTGCGTTCTATTTCTTGACCTGATTTTGTTGGGTCTAGGAAGTAGGCGGCGATGTCTCCGTTGGTGAGGTCGGGGACCATTCGTTTGAGTTGGTTGATGACTTCTGGGTTGGCTTGGGTTACTGCGTTATACCCTTGTTGTATTCTTTGGGCTAGTTCGACTGGGGAGATGTCGTTGGCGATGAAGTTGGCGAAAGCTTCTTGGGTGTCGTAGAAGCCTTTTGGCATGCCGAGGTTCTTCAGGTTTGTTTTGTATGACAATTCCTGGTTGATGTACTCAGCCTCAGAAAGCTCAGGCAAACCTTTGCTCACACGGTCAGCGTTGCCTTTGAACCGTTCTTTATAGATTGGTGTTTCACGGATAGACCCGAACAATGCGTCAGGGTTACGCACAAGTGTCACGTCAGCAATGACGGACTTGTTCAAAGCATCGAACAAACCTTCCAAATTGTAACGTCGCAACACTGCCTTTAATTCATCCGATGCAGAATTACCGATAGGTAAAACTGTTGGTGTTGAAGGTGCAACAGGGTTGTATACGGTTGTTGGAATAGCTGGACCAGTCGGTGCCTCATTACTTGGTACGCCTGGAACAACATCGAAAGCTGGAAGCGTGGTAGCAACATCCTGCGGCGGGCGTTGAGCCAACTGCACCTTAGCGGTAATTTGTTTTCGACCTTCAGGTGTTGCAGCAAGTTCAGCAAAACGCGCATTAAGGGCAGCGGTATCTACTGGTTTTCCTGCTGCTTGAAGTTCAGCGGTACGTTGCTGGATGAATAGTTCTTGACGTTCTTGTTTAGATAATGCCATGATTAACCTCTCACTACTCCGAATCCTCTAGTAATCGTAGACGCTAAATCACGATAAACTGTTTTTGCTTCATCAGTTGTCTGCCATTCTGGGAGACTACGCAGGAACTGTCCCCATTCAGTCACGTTCATTAGACGGGTTTCGTTCGTGTTTGGGTCTTGGTATGACAACAAACGCCCCCACTTGTTAGCGTCAGTGAAGTCAATACTGCTTGGGTCAATGCCAAGGGTGCTGGCTGCTACCGCACGGTATGTTGCTGTTGCCTGTGCAACCGTTTTGCCTGACTGCAATTGACCGCGCAACGCAGGGTAAAGGTTCTCTGCATCCTGTCGCATCATTTCTTTGACCTGTTCTGGGGTCATCGTTTTCATGATGAGGTTCTGTGCGTAAGCATTTATGGTTGCGTCATCGAGTTTGATGCCATAATCGTTGGCGTATTGGCGTACGCTTGCCGCGTCTATACCGCCAGTTGCTGCAGGTGCTCCAGCCTGTGTGCCAGCTCTACCTGTTTTTGCTACTTCCGCACCAACATAACGTCCTGTTTCGTTGGTATCCCAACCATATTTTACAGCCTGTGTTGCAAGATTTTTTAGCGAAACCGTGTCAAGTGAGTAGCCAAGTTTGCCAATATAAGTTTCGATTTCAAACTGTTTAGCATTGATGTCATTGGCAAGGGTGGTTGGGTCGCTAATTTGTTTTTCGGCATAAGCGCGTTCTTTAGCGTCTTTTGTTTGCGCCCATTGGGTGGATTGAACTGCGTTAAGGAAACGGTCTTTAGTCCACTTTTGTTTTACGGCTTGGTCAATGATTGTTTGTAGTTCTGCTACCGACTGGTAGAGGTCTGCTATCCAACCGTATTGTTCTTTGGCGTATTGGAACCATGCTGGTGTTCCTTTTACTGGGACTTTAGTTTCTGTTGTTGGTTCGGTTGCCATGATTATCCTTGCATCCAGTCGGACAGTACGCCGATATATGAGGAGTAGTCGTTTGCTTCTGCTTCTGCAGGTGCCAGTTTCTCTGCTTGTGTTTCAGCAAATACTTCAGCGTTAGGTGGCTGCATGACAGCACCGTTTGTTTTTGCACCCATTTGGTATTGGGTGTCCAACTGGTTGTACGCTTGAACAAGTTTGTTCATTTCTTGTTCCGATAGTGAACGTCCTAGTGCGGATTGTGCGCCACCAGTAAAAGCTTTCTTCAAAGTATCTGGGTCGTTAAGACGAATTGTTGGTAGACCTGAACCGCCAAAACTCCCTACAGGGTTTTTGGCTAGGTACGCTATTGCGTCGTCTAATGATTTGCCACGCAAAGGGCTAGTCGGGTCAGAGTTTAGAAGGTTGATTTGTGTCAGAGCTTTAGAAAATACTGACTTGAGTTTGCTGTCTGCTCTGTTACCAAGTGACGGTTTATACCCTGGGAACGCTGCCATTAACTGAGTTTGATATGAGGTGAGTTTGTCTGTGGAGATTTTGTAGATAATGTTGATGTCATTGGTGGTAAACGCATGTGGTGCGTCGACAGTTCCCCATGGCTTATTGAGGTCAAACGGCATTGAGTAATTCGGGTCAATCCCGCCAAGGGGACTAGCGGTTTCTGGGTTAACCGTTATATCTTTTACACATTGTCCCAAAGAAGGGTTCCATGTATAGCCTTCTGGACAGTCTTGTTGCGCCATAATTACATTCCTATTTCTGGTGGTTCGAATTCTCTGGATAATACATTTTCCCACAAAGCAGAAAACTCAGGATACTGTTCAGCAAGACCATAACCAGTGTCTGTAAGAGCCTGCCGTAATCCTGTTGCCGCTTTTGCTTGTCTCCAACTTCCGCTTGCAAGCGCAGGGTCTTGTTTAATTACAGCATTTACCTGCGACGTACGGTACGCCCAATAATCAGCAAGTACTTTTCCGCCAGGCGTAGCAAGAATTTTCTTGTCTGTAACCATTCTTTCAATTTGGACAATTTGATTGGTTAGTTCTCGTTCGCGTTCACCGCTAGTTGCAGCAGGATTCCACATCGGAAATTGTTGCTTAAGTAGGTCGGCATGGGCTTTCAGTTGTGCAGAATAGTCTTTGGAACGCATGGTTTGTGATGGGGTAAAACCTTGCTTCAAACCCGATTTAATAAGTCGGTCTTTTGTCCAGTTGTAGGAAGTCCAAGCAAGACTATTCAATGCTTTTTCTTGGCGGACCTCAATATCCCGTGGCGTACGTAGACCTACAGCAGCCTGTGCGCTATATGCTTTGACATCGAACTCGCCGTCTTGTGGTCCAAGATACCCAGCAACCAACGGGTATTTGTCAAGTAGCCCACGGTTTGATAGTTGCCATTGAGCAAATTCTTTTGTTGGTGCTAATCCTGGAGCTGCTTCGCTGCCACCAGCCAAATAAATCCAGGCTTCTGGACCATATTTATCAAGGAAGCTAACTACACCATCGGTATATGTTCCGCCGTCTTTGATTGCTTTGTCTGTCATGTTGCGTAGGTCATCCATCACTACACCTGTAGTCACGTTTTCTGCGCCAATTTGCGTAAAATATTTGGTCATTGATGCGCCAGGGGAAACAACTTTGAACAAGGATTTCAATACTAGAAGAAGGTCTGTTTTGTTTATTGCATCTTGAATAATCTTGTCGCGTTCTTCTACTGTTGCTGGCACACCGTCACGGTTTGATGCAATGTTTGTAAGGACAGCGTTGAGTGTTGATGCTCGAATGTTGTCGTTCATTTCTGTTGCGCCTAATGCTTGAAGGTTCGCAAATAAGTCAAATGCTGGTGCGCCCTGAGTTGCGCGTGATGTAACTGCTCCAGTTAGACCCTGACCCCATGCTGGAATAAGATAATCAGCGATTTGTGATTTCATTGCTGGGTCGCCAAATGGGAACAATGTTGCGCGAAGGTTGGCGTACGCTTCGGATTTTGGAAGTATCGAGTCCATAATCATTGCACCAACACCAAAGAAACCTGGCACTGCCGAGCCAAGCATGGTTAAGTTTTTGGTTTGAATTCGTTCTTGAGCGTTCAACCCGAACATTGAGTACACTTCGCGGGAAAACGGTACGGCTACTGCTTGCTGACCTGTGTCTTCATCAGTAAATACAATGCCTCGTCCTGGTTGCCCGCCAGCCCAGCTAGGTAATTCTCCTTCTTCCAGACCTTGTTTGAGTTGTTGTGCTTTTCCGATGGTGGCTGGATTGGTTGCCATAAGTCTTGCCCATACTGACCATTGTTCTTTCCAAGCATCCAAGAACCCAAATAGCAACGAATGGCGTGAACCAAAATATGAACGGTTCTGTGAGTTAAATAGAACGTCGTCTACCCGTTGATGCCCGTGCATTTCCCCAAGTATTTCAACTTGTTTGCGCGTTGTTGTGCCGTTTGCTCGTGGCAATGCGGCACGCACAGAGTCTTGCAACCAGTCTGCTACATCGCTTTTTTCCAATGCAGCCATCATCTTTGCTGCTTCCTTGGGGTCCATTGTTGGAATTAGTTCGATGATTCGTCGCCATTTGTGGTATTGCTGGAATGGTCCACGAGCGTATTTCAATGAGGTGTTGCGATACCAAGAAAAGTTTCTTGTCAACAGTCGTTCTACTGCGTTTAACTTTTCTGTTGCACGAGTTTCTGAAAATGGAACAACTTTTGCTGTATCAGTATTTTGTAGAAGATTATCGCGGACCCAATTATTAAACGATTTGGTTGGTTCGTATACATGAACAGTTGTAGATGTTTTAATCTTCCATGCATCGTTGCTCGCGATTGATTCTGTCCCAAGTTTTCCTGTAGCAATAGCACCAATTGCGGTTCTATCTCCGCCAGTTCTTGTAAGAATGTCGTTGTAAATTGTGTATACCCAAGCAGAGTTTCCTTCCATTGAAGTCAATGGCGTTATCTTGCTCATTCCGCCGACACCTTGGTTGCGTAATGCTTTTGCCCAGATACGGTCAAATACTTCTTTAAGGTCGCCATTAAGGAATCTATTTGGTAGTTCTATAACAGCGTTTGAACCTCCAGCAAGCATGGCTTTAGCAACCTCGCGATATTCTGGCGTGTCTGCCATTTGCACAATGTCGCGGGCTGTACCCTTTACCCAGTTTATATTTTTTTCTGAATCAGGGTCAATAATTGCGTTGCCGTTCATATCATACGCAATATCTTTTGTTGTGTTACCACGAATTTGACGTTCGTAGTTCATTACGCCTGGTGTGGCGCGTTCATCAGACATAAGACCTTTGGCAATTTCAGTTACTTTGCGACCGCTTCCTGGCAGTGATTCATCTATTCTTTGTTCATATAAACGAAATTGTTTTAGTAATTCTTCTTTTTTACCGTACTTTGCCTCAAACGTGTTAATCAAATCTGTATATATTTTGATTTCATTTGTATCATCAAGTTTAATAGCGCGTTTTAAATTAGCGTAAAGGTCGTCTAAGTGTTCAAGCTGTGCATCTATTTTTTGTATTTCGCGTCCAGATTTGATTGCCACACCAAAGGTATTTACGTTGATGTGACCCATAGCACCTAGCGCGTATAGGGAGTTAATTGTTAAACCTTCGGTTACAGCAATTCTTAACATTTCGTCGGGAAGAATTCGTGTGACCATCCGAATTGGAACTGGTGCGCCAAGAGCAATTGGTTTCAAATAGTTAGATTGAATTTTTTCTAGTTGGTTCAAAAAAGTTAGTTGCAAGCGTTCTTCTATTGCAGGGTTTCCTCTGAATGGTTTGAATACTTTCCACAGGTTTGTTGTTTCACGAATAACTTGTTTGAGGTTTTCTGGAGAAACCATCATGAAACCCTTCATCATGAAGTCTGTTGAGCGAACAATGTCTGCGCTGCCTTGCGCCCACCATGATGCAGGGTAGCCTTCACCCATTGCGTCCCATGACCATTGCAGGATTCCGTCACCCCATCCAGACCATTTTGTCACTTTTTTAATAAATTCTTCTGGAACACCATTTTTTGAAAGCGAAGGACGAACCACTGTATCCATCCACATATCAGCAAGTTCAAAACGTTTCTCAATTTCACCGTTTGAAACAATTTTCATTGTCTTTGTGAGCATTTCGTAGCGTTGCTCTTTTGGTACTTTCATCACATTCATGAGTTTGTTCATGTCTTTGATGGAAGCTAGTGGGTCATCGAACGAGAAGAATGTACTGTTTGGCATCATGGCAAATTGGCGTGTTGAACCAGATGACCATTGAGCAATGCGTGGTCCTGTTTGTGTTACCCACGATTTCATCACACCTGGGACTTCACGGATGTTGTAGAACGGGTCGCCAGACAGCACACCTTCTTTAAGAATGGTGTGGATTTCTTTCGGGTCTATTGCTTTATTGGCTGCCCGTGCAACGTCTACAGCGTCTTGGATTTTAACTGCAAGCCCTACTGGGATGTTGCCCAAGAAATAGTCGTATAGTTCTCCAGCGTTTTTAAATGACGAAAGTTTGTCAAGGGTCATTTTGCCGTCGCGTGTAAATGGCATTTGGTCAATATATTGAGGTTGAAAACGCCACCCACCAGGTGTTTGTACAAGACCTAAACCTTCTTTAACTGATTCAAGACTAGTCCCTGGTGCCTTGTAAGGCACGATTGCTGGTGGTGAATCAAGGTGTACTAACGATTGTCCTCCAACGGTTTCGTTAGCCATTGCACGCGCTGCGGCTTCTGCATCGTCAGGAAGTTTTGAACCAGCAGGGAGCATGCCAAAGTATTCTTTTACAACGCCTGTGTCTTCAACTGTTCCCCATGGCATATCGATAACTTCTTTTGCTTCTGTTGATAAGCCTGCGGCTGCGCGTTCTTTGCGCCATTGTTCATAAACAATGTCTGCTGCGCGACCTTCAAGTATGGTTGTTGCTGCTTTTCGTTCAAGGTTAAACTTACCCATCAGACTTTTTATAGGGTCAAAATATGTTGATACATCTGTTCCTACAGTAAATACACCGTCAACAATTCCTGACAATACAGATGCGATATAGCCGTTGCGGTCAATATATCCCTCTTGGATTAACGGTTCAGTTGCATAACGTCCGAGCGTCCATGTTTTGCCAGCAATTTGCGGTAAACCAGCATCATGTGCTTTGCGTGCTTCTTCTAATGCTTTACCTTCTGGAAAGAACCCTCCGCCAACATCAAGACTTCCTTCAGTGACAGCTTGCTTGATTATTTGGGTAAGGATGTTTCCTTCGATTACGGTCTTTTGGTAATCTTCCCAGTTGTCCATTGGAATAGTGAATGTTCCGATAGAGCCGCTTTGATGGGTAAGTTTGTATTCAATACTGTTTTTAAATAGTTGTGCTGATGCGAGGAAACCTGTACCGATTGCTTTGCTTGTAGCGCGAACTGGTTTTCCAACAATGTCTTTAACGCTGATGCGTGTTGGGATTGTGATTCCTGCTGATTCAATTTCAATTCCCCCTGCTGGACCAATGTGGTCTGGTGCAAAAAAACCTAAAGCTTTAGGTACTGGACCTAACACACCACCAAGAACTGCTCCTGTTGCGCTAACACCAAATTTGAAATCTTCAATTAGGGTTGCAGCGAATTTTTCTCCAGCTGATAAATCTGGATTAGTTAATGCTGCGCGTGCAATCATCATGTTGTTTAGTGTTTTGAATTTTGCTGGCAAATCTATACGCGCATCAAATTTGCCTGTTCGATTCCCTTCCATGTCGAACGTGCCTTTTGCAATCATCCCTGGGATTGCATCCCATTCTTCTTGAGTTTTAGACAAATACAGTTTGACAACTTGAACTTCTTGCAAGTTCATCAGTTCTGATGCGTCTTTAATTTCTGGTACTGGGATGCTGCGCCAGTTAAGTCCGTTTTCCCAAGTTGGGTCTACTTTGTCCCACCAATCTGGTTGATGGTCTTTTCGTACAGCCATTTCTTGTGGGGCGATACGCAAAAGGTCTGCAAGGGTGAAATCTTGTTGTGGGTCTTGTGCTGGGTTTGACCCAACAGGAATGTTTTCTCTGCTGCGTAAAGCATCGCTGTGTGCTAACGCTTGACGTTGTGAGTTGATATGAATTTGCGATGGGTCAATTGGTGCATCAGACAAACCAACAGACGCAGTAATTTCTGGGTTGGTGTAGTAGCTGCCGTATGTTGCTTGTGCTAAACGTTCAGCATGGTCAGCCGTAAACTTGTATGGGTATTGTTCTTTTTGTTGTTTGATTAGTAACGCGGCGCGTTCTTCGGCTTCAATCTGTTGAATTGGTTCTCTCATGTGAGCGGCTGGTTTTCTAGTTCAAGCAACAATTGCAACACAGCCGTGTTTGGATATTTCGAATACACATATCGAACCTGGTTGATGAGGTCTTGTTTTCCGCCAGGCATCAACGTATCTGGTAACGGTGTTACAAGTGCTTCTGCACCTGGACCTGCACCCATCGGATTACCTGCGGTCACTGGTTCCATTGGGCGTTCCGTTGGACGGTCCAAGTTGCCAAGCGACCCTGGAGCCACAACAGGTGCTTGTGGTGCGCCCATTGGTACGGCTTGTTGTGCTGCGCGTTGCGCGCCAGCTTCACCATAGGTTTGACCTGGTGCTGCTGTTACCGCCATTTTGTTTGTTGGGTTTTGCAAATCGGTGCGATTACCGTACGTTGCCATTTATAGTCTTCCCCCTAGTGAAAGAACCGCTCCTGGAGTGTTTGGTTGTTGTGCTACTGCTGCACCGCCACCACCAAGTTGTGCGAGTAAACCTTGGATGTTTGGTGGACCTGCAGGTGGGGCTGCTTGCATCTCTGCGCCCATTCCTGGCATAGCAAGACCTGGCATTGTTTCTGGTGCGCCTTGTGGTGCCATTGCTGCTTGGCGTTCTTGTGCGCGTTGCTGTGTCATTTGTACTGCTTGATAGATTGGGACGTTTTTTTCGATGGTGAGCATTGTGAGATACGCCAAATCGTCTGGCTGATAAGGTCCGTTAGGGTCAGCGGCTTGGGTCTGTATTGAGGACAGTAGTGCAGCTTCCATGGACTCAGCAGTAATGCGGTCTTTTTCCAGTTCGGGGTCTGTGATGAGTGGGTCAGCTTCGCGAGCAGATTCTTTAGACATAAGCCCAGTACCGAGACGCTGACCAAGACCAACGATAAGACCGTTAACGTCCGAACCAGACGACGGATAGTTGACATAGTGGAAATCAGTTTCGAAAGTTTTGTTCGGTACATAATGTGTCATTCCCCCTGATACTCGTCCTGGGATAAAGAATGATTTCTTTTGGCTACCCCAATATGCTTTTTCAATTCCAATAGCAATCTTATCTTCTTCGTAGAGTGCTTGTTCAAATACTGCTTGTGCTTCTTGCACACGGAAGTCAACTGTTGCTGACAACACGTTTTCGCCGCGACGACCTGTACGAATGTTTGTTCCTGATTCGCCACCGAACTCTGCAGGGATAGCACCTTCAAGACGCTCTTGGCGTTCGAGACGGTCAAGTGCTGTGTCGGTTTTGTAGCCAGGGTTGGTTTGTAGTTGTTGGATGTCGCCACCTTTTACTACACCAAGTTGTCCTGTTTTGCCGTCAGCGAGTTGGATGATTTCAGGGTTTTCGCCTGGGCGTGATACGAGGTATTCGTCTGGGAAGATGCCGCGTTCGATAGCAATTTCGGTGAGTGCTTGCAAGCGTGCGCGGGTGAAGTACATTCCGAGGATGCCGTCGTATTGTCCGCGTGGCTGGTCTAGTGTGATGCGTGATGGCACTACGGCTAGTGGCATGCCTGTGCGGTTCGGGATGCGTTCCAGTTCTACAGTTTCTACACCTGCGCGTTCTGGTGGTGTGAGTCCTTCAGCGAGTGGGGCTCCCATGACGGCGATAACGATTTCTTGGTCGTCGACATATTCGAGGATGGTGAATTTGGTGTCGAAGGTGAGTTTGCCCATTCGGAGTTTTCCGATGACTTGTTCACCGTAATAGTCAATAAGCCATTGTGCGGTCTTCGTATAGGTGAAGATGCAGTCGTCTGGGACTAGGTTGTCTGGGTCTTCGGATGGTGCAGCGTAGGTGTCTAGCGGGTTGCGTACTGCCCATGTTGGTTGTAGTTTGCGGAAGTCTGGGCGCAGCATTACTGGGCTTGATGAGTATGCAAGGAAGTGACGCGCGCGGCGGCGCATCTTCAGGTTCATCTTGTTATGGTCCCAATAGGAGAGAACTACTTTTTTGCGTAGTCGCGCCATTTCTTGGGAGTCAAGGTTGCCTTGTTTTACTGGCGGGAAAAATGGCATCGGCATTGTTGATGCAATACGCATCGATGTTTGGTCCAAGCCTTGGATGAGAAGGTTCGCTACGTTTGTGCGTGCGTTGCGGTCTAGTTCTGAGAGTGGGATTACTACGTCGCCATTGGCTAGGTCGCGTACTTCGCGCATGCGACGCATGACTGGTCCTTGTGCTTCGCGTCGTGTGTTGTAGAGTTCGACGATTTGTTCGACGGATAGCACTTAGAGTAAACTCCTTGGTTTTTTGATGACTAACGCAACTGTACTATATTAGCCTTGTAGCATCCATGTTGGTCGCCATTGTCGTGGTGGAAGTTTGACTCCGCTCACGTTGGGGAAGTGTAGTTCTGCGAACCAGTTTGCCATTACGAGGTCGGTGCCGTTCTTTTTGTCTGGTGTCCATTTGGTGAGTTCGTCTACTAGTGCGAGTGTTTTCCAGTTGCCGCGCATTGATGGGAGTCGGACTGCGCCTGCACGGTAGAGAGGTGGGAGTAGTGCTTCGATGCCAAGTTTTTCGTCGAATTTGTTTCGGTGTGTGGTGTGGGGGATGATGTTGACCATTTGTCGTGTTTGCCATTTGCGTACGAAGTCGTGGGCGAGGAGGAATCGTTGGGCGGCGTTGACCTCTACCACGATGTGTGATACAGGGTAGCCGTATGCGAAGGCACGGTTGGTCCAGTCTTCAAGTAACCCTGAATATGTTTGTGATGTGGTGTCATAACCCAAGAGTTCTTCAGCTGTGAGCTTGACTCGCTCAACATCAATGAGGTATCGCAGGTTGGTGTGGGGTTGGTAAAGCCACCATTGGATTCCCCAGAACTGTGATGGTGATGGGTCGACCGTGATGATGGATATTACGGGTGGTCCGAGACCTTCAGGGATTTGTCCTGGGAGTCTGTCGTTGTCGATGCAGCCTTGGTATAGAACACCGTCTGGTCCTAGCCCGCCTGTTATCCAAACACGGGAAATGAGGTTGGCATCGTCTGCGTCGTCTTCTTGTTGGTAGACAACTTTGAATGTTCGTGGGTTTGAGTAGCGGATGTAGGACAAATCTTTCCAAGAAAGACGCTGAGGGTCTAGGAGCGGTCCTTCTGGGTAGGGTTTTGCGTCGTATCTGCGTGATGCTGGACCTGTGTCTAGTTCTTCGTAGTATGCCTTGTACACAATGTGCTTGTATTTCTGGCTTTTGGATGGTTCTGTGGCGGCTAATGACTCTGGGGTGGTCATGTCCATACCGTCGTAGTCGGTTTCGTCGACATCGTAAGAGATTTTGTTGAGACAATGGGCGTATAGGTCGCCTGTTCCTAGTCTTTGTCCTACGACAGCTAAGAGTCCTGCGGGGTCTACACGGGCTTCGGCTACTTGGTCCCAGCGTTCTAGCATTTTGTCGCGTGTAGCGCCTTCACGGGCGTTATCTACGGACGCTACGTCGTCGAACAGGCATAGGTCGGCACGGTGACCAATGTATTCTGAGTCGATACCGTATGCGCGGACGGTTGGTTCTTTGTTGTCTAGTCCGTTTCCGTCTAATTGTTCTACTACGAACTCTTCTGCACGCCACAAGGCACCTTTGTCGGAAGGTTTGAACCTGCCGTAGTCGATGGATAGGCAGCCGATTGCGTCTACTGCTAGTCCTTTTTTGACTATTTCTGGGTCTGGGTGGATTGGTTGTGGGCGTTCTAGGGTTTCACGGATGCGTCGTGAGTATTGTTTTGCCATGGCTTGTGAGATTGAGCCAATCATGACGCGGATTGAGCGGTTGCGTACGATTGCCCACACAGCCACATCGTGGAATAGGGTGGATTTGCCTGCGCCTGGTGGGACGTTGAGTACTACGAATTCTTTTTCGGGGTGTTCTAAGAGTTCTACGAGGGTGACTGCGGCTTCTACTTGCCATGGGGATGGGACACGACCTAGGTAATATTTGCGGAAGAAGTCGAAGTCTTCTAGTCCTCGTTGTGCTTCTGGGCAGAGTCGTCCTAGCGGGATAGCTGGGGGTAGGTTGGTGGCTTCGTCGAGGTCTTGTTCGTATTGTTTGTGTTGTACACCGCCGCCTTTGCCGCGGACGCGGGTGGCTTCTAAGACGGCTTGGTCTAGTTTTGCTTTGGCTGCTTTGGATTTGGCTAACCAGTTGGAGCCTGTGTTGATGTGTACGCCTGCGATTCGTGAGGCTTCGGTGATTGATGAGCCTGCTGCTATGGCTGCGAAGAATCGTGCTTTGTCTTCTGGTGCGACTTTACGTTTGGTTCCCATGTCGGGGTAAGACTACCCGTAATATTTCCATTTATAAGGTTTTGCTTTTGGTGAGCCTAAAACTTTTAATGATTTTTCAATTTCACTCGAAGATTGAAGAAAGCTTTTATATTGCAATTCATTGTTTGGTATGAATTTTGGGGTAGGTATTTCTTTAAGAACTTTTACAGGTTTTTCAGTTGAAAAAATATCAGCAATTTTAAAAGGAAGATTTTGTGGGGATTTAATATCTTTTGTTTTTACTTTGCCAATATAGACACTTCCAGGTTCATTAAATATTCCACCTGTTTGTTTATTCATTCCACTTCTTCGCGAATAGCTCAAAGCTGTTCCTACAGAATTTTCGGTTCGTGGGTTTGCCATAAAAACTTTTGCTGTTATATCTGGATATTGACCAGGATAGGCTCTAATTTGCGGGGTAATTTCAGATAAACCTTTTACTGGTGAACCGTGTAGTACAACTGTTTCACGTTTGACAATGTTCCCAATTCTTGCTGGTATACCAGTATTGGCTATTGCCTGCACACCTTTTCCAGCGCCTATTGCTGCTCCTGTTATTGCTACGTCGAGTGCAGCGGATTTGGATAGTGCGGTTAGGGATTGTCGGTCACGGTTGACGGCTGCACCTAATGCTTTGCGGGTTGTGTTCGCATATGGGTTGAGGTAGGTGTTGGCGAGGGAGATGCCTTGTCCTAGGGTGCGTAGTCCTTGGTCGCCTGGGGTTAACGGTTGGGTTTGTCCTGCAGCCATTCTTCCTGATGCAACGATGCCTGATGCCCAGTTAACTACATCGGTTGGTGATGGCAGGTCTAGGTTCTTTGGTTTGTCTGTTACTGATTGTTTGTAGGAAGCTAATGAGCCTGTGTAGTCTGGGCGTTTTGGTTTTGGTGCCACTACTTTTTCCTTATTGTATTAGCGCGTGTAACGCTTTTAACCATACCAGTAATGATTGAGGACTGTAGTTTTTTGTCGGCTTGAATTGCTCGACTAATTTGTCCTGCTAATGGTGAAAAGTTTTGTGAGGTTTCCCAAGCTGCTTCCATGGTGTCATAGGTGCGCTTTGTGTAGTTGCTCATCGGGAACTCTTTAACAACTTTCATTGCTTTGCTTGACATTTGTTCGCCTGCTAGTGAGGTTGCTGCAAACGCGTCGGAGGCAGATACCGCTTTGCTGGTATTGATGATGTTGGACATAATGTTTTTTGCTGGGGTTTTAACTACATACGCCGAGCCTGTTCCTGGTCCGCCAACCGTTGCGGCATAATCAGTTACTGATAGAACGTTTTCTACACGCGGTTTGTAGCTAAATACTTTTGGTGTGTTGGCGGAAGATGTGCCAATTTTTTCGATATTGCCCAGGAACGATTCGGTGTTCTTGCCGATTTGTGGGGTGAGTTTTGTCAGACCCGAAGTTGGTGACCCGTGGATTCCGTAATACATTGGGCGGGCGGCGGTTAGGGCTTTGCCAACTAGTTTGCCAATTGCTGCGCCACCTACTTCTTGGATGGCAAGGTTTTTGATTACGTTGGTAACGTTTTTGCGGGAGGTGTCGGTCATGCCGATAGAAGAGTTGAGTGGTGTTCCTGAGCCAGCAAACATGCCTGTGTCTGGACCTTTGTTACCTGTTGGCATTTTGGTTCCACCAGGTTTAACGTTGCCAACGGTGGATTGTTTGTAGTCTGCTAAAGAACCATTCCAGTCGACACCCTGAATATTTGGTGGGGTTGGTTCGGATTTTTTTGGTTTACGAGGTGCCATTACTTGTCTTTTTTGTTTTTACCTAGAAGGTATCCAATTGCTGTACCAGCTGTTCCTGCTGCTGCTGCACCATATTTTGCACCAGTTTTAATTCCTTGTTTAGCTGATTCTGCAGAGTAGTTAGCAATTTTTGTGGCAACGTTTGATTCTTTTGTAATCATGCCTTTGATTGTTCCAGCGATTTGTTCTGTGGTACGCATTGGCATTTGGATGAAAGCTTCTTTGCCTGGGGTTGCACCGAATTGGGTGTAGATGGTTCCTGCGGTTTGTTTGGTTTGTCCACCGATTGCTGGGAGTTTGTTCCCAATTTTGCTCATTGCGCTGCCAAGATAGTCAACGCCTGCTGTTACACCGATTTTGGATGCTGAGGTGTTTACTGCGCTAGTTACTTTTGATGCGATTGCTGGGATTGGTCCTGCGCCGCCACCTAACATGATTGCGCTGAGGGTTGTGTTTGCTACGTTTCCTGTAGAAAGTTTTGAGCCTGCTAGTGATGTTCCTAGTGGGGTGCTGGAACCTGCGAACATGCCTGTGTCTGCTGGTTTGTTTGGGGTTGGCATTTTTGTTCCGCCAGGTTTTACACTGGATGCTGTTGCTTGTTTGAAATCTGCGAGTGAGCTGTTCCAATCAACACCTTGAATGTTTGGTGGTGTTTCAGATTTCTTTTTTGGCATGTTGCAAGAGTAACATAAAGATGCTATTGTCTTGTTCAACTTCACAAGTCGTCACTGTCGGGATGATAGCGATGCAAGCATTGGCTGTACCACGGTTGCATGTGGCGGGGCGTAAACAGGGGAACCTGGGTTGACTTCTATTCTTTGAAATAGGAGAGCAGCGTGATGAACGGTATATCATCGAATCAAGGTGTCGGCTAAAATTGGCTACGGCGACCTTCCGTGGGGACGGGAACTGTGGGGGAGAGCAACGTACTGCTTGTTGTGGGGTTGCTGCCAACGGCAGGGTTACTAGCGCGCCCTAGCGGGCTTGCTGGCAAGGAAGGAAGGTGAGGGTCATGCTGTGGGTCTCCAAGCTGGTGGCACCCTTTTCTTTGCGCCCTCCCCAACCGTATTACAGAACCTAGCTCTCACACCAAATTTAGTGCTAAATAACACTCTCCAGAAACAGCAAAAAGAGTGAAAACATCTCGAAACGATAAC
>Ga0247723_1000529_pt1 | contig 26078 bp, 43 predicted proteins | sample MSEWelMarce5H_FC_FD_189079 | JGI IMG/M metagenome (GOLD analysis project Ga0247723, IMG submission 189079) | Subsurface sediment microbial communities from gas well in West Virginia, United States - MSEEL Well Study Marcellus 5H_FC | ecosystem: Environmental > Terrestrial > Deep subsurface >... | reverse complement strand
ACTGGATCAAAGTTTCTTTCTGTTGCTTCTTGGTAATCATCACAGCACCACAACGACTGGACTAGTGAAGGAATTATTCAGGACTCAAACAAGAAGCGTTTGAGCACATGGAGTTCAGCGAAGTGGGATGACGGTCTCACCCAGTGGTGCTGTACTTGCCAAGAGGCTCATTGGGGAAGTTCACCACGATGAAAAAATATTCGGAATCCGTTTGCAATGGATCGGTGCATAGGTAATACTTAGATCATGCCCAGTGGGGGCAGATGTTCAAGAGGAGGACATAGAAATGCAAGGACAAAAGTTCAACTACAAAGGTCAAGAGTGGATCGTTAGAGAAGTCCTAGAGGCTTCAGATAGTTTCAGGTCACAACTTGGCTGGACACATATTGCTGGAGTGATGCGCCCGAAGGGTACGAAGGTTTACTACGCAAATCTTTTGGTCACTGATGGTGAAATTGCTCAGTCGTTGGTGGTGCTGTGATGATTACCAAGAAGCAACAGAAAGAAACTTTGATCCAGTTGTACACACTCTGGAACGCTTTGATAGAACAAGCCACTAGTCAAGGGATGGATGAAACAGAAGCAGCAAGATTCGCTTCCCGTGAGATGGATGAGTTCGTTAAAGAGTGCGCTGCACTGTCTAAGTAAAAAGGATTACCCCTCGTGGGGTCTGTCTCTCACTGATCGGGGAGGCAGACCCCATTTCTTTTATGCAACACTAGAGATCTAATGAAACACACAAGGAACAAATAAACATGGGCGGAAAAGGTAGCGGAGGACATAACAGGAAACCGATTGAACGCAAACAGCGCATCGGCAATCCATCTGGTCGCAAGTTGCCTAAGCCTTCACCCGTTGCTGATGTAGTTGCGTTGCCGACTTCTCATGTTCCTGAACCTCACCGACCTTTAGGTTCACAGGGTTTGCGTTTATGGCAACAGGTCTGGGTGTCAGGTGCTGGATGGTTGAAACAACAGATGGACACCGAACTAGTTTTGATGTTATGTGAAGCGACAGAGGAGAGAACTCGCTTGCGTTTCCGATTACAGGAACGACCAGATAGTTGGCGTGACCGTAGAGCGTTGAGAGAAATTGATCGTCAGATCATCACGCTGTTGGGTCAGATAGGATTCACTCCATCAGAGCGAGGATTGTTAGGACAAGGGGAAGTGAAACAGCATGAGTTCAGTGACCTCCACAGGCGCATTGCCGAAAAGCGTTCAGCCTCTAAGTAAATGGCAGCCTGCGTTCTATACGCCAAGAAAATATAGAACGACTGACGGTGATGAACTTATAGAGTTCGCCGAAGCACACTTCCAAGTGTTGAAAGGTTTCAAGGCTGGACTTCCTCTACAGTTCACCGACTGGCAGAAGTGGTTGATGCGTGGACTGTTGGAACGCAACGATACGACTATGCGTTTGAGATATCGCCGTGCGCTAGTGGGTCTGCCTAGAAAGAACGGCAAGTCATTGATGATGAGTGCGCTCGGTGTGTATTCAATGATCGCTGGAGAAGCAGGCGGAGAGATCTATGCGGTAGCGAATGACCGTCAGCAGGCAAGAATTATTTTCAATGAAGCAAAGCAACAGATTCAGAACAGCCCGTTGTTGAACAGCGAGGCAAAGATATATCGGGATGCGATTGAGATGCCACGATTCGGTTCGGTGTTCCGTGTTCTCTCTAGTGAAGTGAAAGGTCTCGCAGGACTTAACCCATCCGTTTCTTTGATTGACGAAATCTGGGGGCAATCTAACAGTGACCTCCTAGACCAGATGCAGTTAGGTTCAGGCAACCGTATTGAACCAATCAGCATCAGTATCACGACAGCAGGCTACGATCTTGACTCCCCTGCAGGACAGATGTATCAGTACGGCAAACAAGTTGCTGCAGGAGAAGTGCAAGACGAATCTTTTGGGTTCTATTGGTGGGAAGCACCAGCCGATTGTGATCTGAAAGACAGGAAGGCAAGACTGATCGCTAACCCGAACCTCGCTGAAGGTCTGTTATCGCACGAGGATTTTGATGCAGCCGTGAAGCAGTCAAGTGAAACATCTGTTCGCCGTTGGAGGTTGAATCAGTGGGTGCGTTCACAGGAGTCGTGGCTTCCAGAGGGAGCGTGGGCACAGTGCGTTGCACCAGAGATACAACTAGATCCAGACCTTCCAGTGTGGGTTGGGATTGACATGGCATTGAAGCGTGACACGATTGGAATCTGTATCGCACAACCTCAAGGGGAAAGGTGTGTCGTTAGGGCAAAGATTTGGAATCCAGAAGTGGATGGCATTGATATCGCTGGCGTAGAAGCATATTTACGAGAGATCCATAACAGTTATGAGGTTCGGGAGTTTGTGTACGATCCTGCGTTCTTTGAGAGATCAGCCGAAGCACTATCAGATGAAGGAATGAACCTCGTGACCTTTCCCCAGAGTGCATCACGAATGATCCCTGCCTGCGGTAATGCCTACGAAATGATCGTTTCCAAAAAGGTTGCCCATGATGGGTCACCAACTTTCACGGATCAGGTTTTATCTGCAGCGCAACGCATGAGCGATAAAGGCTGGACACTCTCTAAAGGAAAATCAAGGAGAAAGATAGACTCGTGCATCGCTATGGTTATGGCATTAGATCGTGCAACAACTAAACCCGTAGAAACAATCACCCCGTCAGTATTGGATATCTGGTCATGAAACTAAGAGAAGTAATCACTACAGCAGTTGAATTAGTTGGTGCTATTTGTATCGTTGTCGGTATCGCCTCGTTTAGTGTTCCGATCAGTGTTATTGTTCTAGGCGTTCTCTTGGTAATCGGTGGAGGCTTGGCAGCATGAGTTTGTGGAAAAAATCTGAACAGCGAGCACTGCCTACAAGCATTGACCCGTATCAGATAACTGCTCGCCCGTTGTTTAACAACTGGTCAGGTGAAATTGTTACGGAGATAACAGCCGTTGCACATAGCGCAGTACTTGCTTCAGTCACTATCCTTGCTGATTCCATCGCAGCGATGCCAGTTGAATTGGTAGAGAAAAAGGCAGACAGACTTGTACGACTCGCAACACCTTCCGTCTTTGAGCAACCTAACGACCACCAAAATATGTTTGAGTTCGTGCATCAAACAATGCTTACTCTTGCGTTACATGGCAACGCCTACATTTATGCACCACGAGGCGCAGATGGACTTCCCGTTGAGATGCGCAATATTCATCCCCACGCAGTCAAAGGTATAGCGATTACCGATACAGGCGAATTGATTTATGATCTAGGAAAAGTTCAGTACAGCAGTAAGGATGTTCGTGCAATTCATTGGGCGATTCTGCCTAACCAGTTGCGTGGCATCAGCCCGTTAGAAACTATGCGCAACACTGTCGGCATGGGTCTAGCGATGGATCGTTTCCTCGCACAGTTCTATGGTGAAGGTGCAACACCATCATCAGTATTAGAAACTGATTCGTCACTAACTATTGAACAAGCACGACAGATCCGTGACAACTGGGTTGAATCGCATTACAAGCATCGCAAGCCCGCCGTATTGCAAGGTGGTCTGAAGTGGAGAAGCATCACTACGAGTGCAGCCGATATGCAAATGCTGGAACATAAAGAGTCAATCATCCGTGACATTGCTCGTGTGTACCGAATCCCATTGCATCTGATTCTTGGAACGGGTGGAGATTCACAGACATATCAAAACATTGAGGCATTAGGTTCAGCGTTTTTCAAGTACACACTGCTCGGATGGGTTCGCCGTTTGGAATCTGCGTTCAGTGAAATGTTGCCACCGTTACAGTCTGTTCGTTTCAACCCAGAGGAGTTTTTGCGTGCTGACCTCATGACTCGTGTTCGTGCGCAACAGTCACAGATCATGTCTGGAACTATGACACCTAACGAGGCTCGTGAAATTGAGAATCGTGAACCGTATGAAGGTGGCGATCAGTTTGTTCTCGGTGTCGCTGGCGCACCTATGGCTGGCGTTGAGGGCGGAGACTTGCCAACACTCGGAACAGATGCAGAACCACCTAAGAGGTAAAACATGAAAGCATACAAAGTTAATGTCACCGATACCGTTGTGAATCTTGTTCCAGTGGACAATATCAATCGCCCTGTATATGTTCAGATTGAAGGCAACAACACTGTTTATATTGGTGGATCTAATGTAACATCAGATCAAGGTTTTCCTATTGTGAAACACACTGCACCAATTCAAGGTGGTCTCGGTGTTGGTGATGGACTCTGGGGTATCTGCGCTTCAGGTCAAACCGAAACTATCCGCATCATCACGATTGATTCAGACTAATGCCATACGGAATTTCGCAGAACCAATCCGACTGCTCTAATTGGGCTGCAGTAAAAATTGAATCAGATGGATCAGCAACAACGCTTGAGTGCTACACCACAAAGCAAGATGCAATAGATCGTATGGTCGCACAGTCTCTTGCTGAAGGTTTAGAACCAGCAGGCGAAGTTGGAAATCAAAGACAACTTATGGAAGTTGAATTAGAGGATGACACCGATGAAATGCTTGAAGGCTTATCGGAGATGGACGAAAAAGGATTGAGCGGCAGACAGTTTGCGATGTATGAGTTCTACGAAAAACTTGCTGAACAGTTCGGGATGTTCAATCAAGGTGATGGTGCTAATGGTGCACATTATGTTGCCGAGTCACCTTTCGCTGACAGTGGTTTGATCTGTGGCAACTGTGTCCTTTATGAAGGCGGTCAGGCTTGCGAAGTAGTTGAAGGTCGCATATCGCCTAATGGTATTTGCAAACTCTGGGTGATCAATGAGGAACTGCTCGGAATCAAGTCAGAGGATTCTGCACCAATGATTGAACCAGAGGAGGAGTATGAGGAATCAGAACTCCGTGCGATTGATCTTTCTGCACCAGCATTTATGAGGGCATCAGCGAAGCGTGGTCTTGCTTTACATGAGCAAGGTTTATCGGGTGACGGTCTCGTGCCGCAAACCGTTGAGGATGCAAGAAAAATGGCTTCAGGTGAAGTGACCGAAGCAAAGTGGAGAAAGATCGGTGCGTGGATAGCCCGACATATTGATGATCTGGATGCGGTGCAGGGTGATGAAATCACTGCAGGTCTTGTCGCAATGTTGCTCTGGGGTGGTGGTGCTAGTAAAGCATCGGCTCGTAGGGCACAAGAATATGCGTATCGTATTGTTGAGAGGCTGGATGGTGAACGGGCTGCAGCACCAGCGAAGGATCAAATATTCGGTAGCGAAAAGAATCCTGCAGGCTCGGCAAAAGATCAGGGCGGTGGAATTACCCTGAACGAATCAACGGAAAAAGCATTACAGAACAAAGCCGATGAGCACAACGCCAAGATGAAAGAGGATGACAAGCCAGACTGGACAAAGGTTCGGGTCGGGGCATTGAAGTCTGTTTATAGGCGTGGGGCTGGGGCGTTCTCTACTTCGCACAGACCAAACATGACTAGAGGGCAGTGGGCTATGGCTCGGGTCAATGCGTTTCTATATTTGTCTGCTAATGGAAAACCAGAGAACGCTAACTATGTCCAAGACAATGATCTGCTCAACTCTGGTCACCCAAAGTATTCAGAGAACAACGAGTAACATTCTGTGGCAAGATTTATATAAGACAAGTAAGGTGGAACTATGAGCGAACTCGTGCAGTGGATAGCAACAGAAGTGGATGAGAAGCGCAGCATTGCGTATTCTAATCTTGAGGTTCGTGCAGAGAATGAAGGCAAAACACTCGTAGGTTATGCAGCCGTCTGGGATTCCCCTTCGGAGTACATGGGTTTCACCGAGTTTGTTAAGCGTGGTGCGTTCAGTAAAACATTGAATGATGGTGCAGATGTGCGCCTGCTAATTGATCACGAGGGCGTACCGTTGGCTCGTTCTAAGTCTGGCACTCTTGCACTTGAGGAGGATGAGCGAGGCTTGCGTGTTGAGGCTGAACTAGATCCGATGAATCCTGATGCAGCACGAATCATGTCCGCTATGAAGCGTGGCGATCTTTCGCAGATGAGTTTTGCATTCAGAACAGTCAAGGACAACTGGAACAATGACCGTTCGGTTCGTGAGTTGCGTGAGGTTCAACTATTTGATGTCAGCGTTGTTACCTTCCCTGCATATGAGCAGACCGTTGCCGAGTTGCGCAAACGAAATGAGCCTGTTATCGTTGCACCAGTTTCTACTTTGAGCCTGCGTAAAAATCAGGTCGCATTGCAGAAACTTCGCAGCCGTTAGACAGCCGACTTAATTAGTCACTGACCTCCTAACACTGAAAGGAAATACATACACATAATCAGATGATCTTGGAGGTCATATGTCATTCAGTAAATCACTTACAGAAAAGCGTGACGCTGCACTTGTAAAGGCAGAGTCAATCGTTGAAGCAGCACAAGCAGAGGCTCGTGAACTTACCCCAGAACAAGATGCAGAAATCGCTGCAGCATTGGATGAGGTTCGCTCACTTGATTCACAAATCGCTACCCATAGCGAACTTGAAAAGCGTTCAGCAGAAGCAGCAGAACTTCGCAAAGAAAAGAAGTTTGATGCAGTTGCATCACCAGCAGTAGTTAAGTCAGAAGCACGCACCTACAGCCCACAGGCTGAAGTTTCGTTCGTTGCTGATGCTTACGCTGCACAGTTCAACAATGACTTCTCTGCAAAAGAGCGTCTCGCACGCCACATGCAAGAGGAAAAAATTGAACGCCGTGATGTGACCAGTGCAAACTTTGCTGGTCTCGTAGTTCCACAATTCCTTACCGATTTGGCAGCACCGTTTGCTCGTGCAGGTCGCCCGTTCTTGGATGTTGCTCGCAAGCATGAACTTCCAGCATCAGGTTTGACTATCAGCATCAGCAAGGTCACGACTGGATCTGCAACCGCAGTACAAACTGAAGGTGCAGCAGTTCAGGAGACCAACATGGATGACACGAAACTAGATGTTTCCGTTGTCACTGTTGCTGGTCAGCAGAATGTTTCCCGTCAGGCTCTTGAGCGTGGCACGGGAATTGATTCATTGGTGATGGCAGATCTCGTTTCTGCATACAACACCAACTTGGATTCGTTGTTCGTAACGACCAGCGCAACATCATTGACGAATACAATCTCACAGGTTGTCACCTACACTGATGCTTCGCCAACTGTTGCGGAACTCTATCCAAAATTGATGGATGCAGTACAGCGTATTCAGACCAACTACTTCGGTGGACCAAACTTCATCCTGATGCACCCTCGCCGTTTGGCTTTCATCCTTGCAGCACTTGACAGCACCAACCGCCCACTGGCAGTACCAGTTGGAAACGGTGCGTTCAATGCTGTGGGTGTTGGACAAGGTTCAGTTGTCTATGGCAACTCGGGCTACACGATTGCAGGCTTGCCAGTAATTACTGACGCCAATGTGATCACCACCAACGGTGCTGGAGCAAACGAGGATGTAATCATCATCGGTAACACCCAAGAGGCACACCTCTGGGAACAGGGCGATGGTTCACCAATGATGTTGCGCTTTGAGCAACCAAAGGGTGCTGAACTTGATGTTCAGATGATTGTGTACGGCTACAGTGCATTTACTGCTAACCGTTACCCAAATGCATTTGCATTGATTGGCGGCACGGGATTGGTAACACCAACCTTCTAAAGCCGATAACTACATTTCGGATTAGAGCCGAAAGACCGCCAGCATCTTGAACGGTGTTGGCGGTCTTTCTTTTTCTACCGTGTATGATCAACAACTATGAATAAACAAATAGAAGCACTACTCATTGAGCGTCAAGGCTACGAGCGCAGAGGATTGAAGGATCGCATTAAGGCTGTAGATGCAGCGTTACGAGAACTTGGATTTGATCATAAATATATGACAGATGAAACTGAAACAGCATCCGTTGAACCAGCAACAGAGCGCACTGTTCGTAAGGCTGCATCAAAGCGTAAGGCATAATCAATGGCAATCGTTAATGGTTACTGCACCCTCGCTGAAGTTAAATCAGCCCTTCGCCTAACAGACAATGCGGATGATGGACTATTAGAGAAGGCGATTGAGTCTGCGTCTAGGCGCATTGATGGTTACTGCGGTAGATTCTTTTACAAGACTGCATCTACAGCAATTAATATCTATCCGATCAACGAATATCTGTTGAGGATGCCAGAGGACTTGGCAACTAGCACTGTCACTATCAAGATTGACACGACAGCAAATGGAACTTATGCAACCACGCTCACACAGGGAGTTGATTACATCCTTGAACCAACTAACGCTGCGCTTCGTGGATACCCATATGTTCATGCCCGTATGGTTGGCGGTGCAACCTTCCCTCTATATGTAACGCCTTCGTTTCCTACTTGTCAGGTCACAGCACAATGGGGTTGGAACGCTGTTCCATCTGATGTGTCACAGGCTTGCGTATTGCTTTCTATGAGACAGTTCGCAAGGCTTAACGCTGCGCTAGGTGTTGTCGGCTTCGCTGATATGGCATTACAGGTTCGTGCCGTTGATCCTGATGTACGAGATCTACTGAATCAGTATGTGGCGTTCGGAGTTCTCTGATGCCAGCAACCGTTTCCCAAGTTGCTGAAGGATTGAAAACACGCCTCGCAACTATTTCTGGGCTACGCACTTTCTCATATCAGCCTGAACAGGAGAACCCTCCGTTCGGATACCCAGAGATCAACCGTATTGATTATCACCGTGCGTTTTCAGGTGGTGATGTGGTTATGGATTGGACAATATATGTGATCGTGGGGCGTTACCTTGACAGAACAGCACACGCATCGCTGGATGATTACCTATCGTATTCAGGTGCTAAGAGTGTTCGTGCAGCGATTGAGGCTGATCCGACTCTCGGTGGCGTATGCTCTACGCTCATAGTACGATCAGGTGCAGACATCACCAGCCTTGATTCTGGCGGTGCACAGTTTCTCGTTATACAAATGCAAGTGGAAGTCCACGGATAGGAACATCATGACAACTTACAAAGTATTAAGCGACAGGTTCGCTCTTGGAGAAATAGGTAAGACAGTGGACAGTGATGCTCTTGCTGGGTGTAACATTGCAGCGTTGGTTGAAGCAGGACACCTTGCTGAAGTCAGTGCAAAGTCAAAGTCAGTAACAAGCGAACAGGATAAATAATCATGGCTCAGATCGTTCTCAAAGATGTTGGAATCACTATCAATGGCACCGAATTGTCAGACAGGTCAAACTCTGTAGAAGTCAATTACGAAATTGAATCAGTGGAAGTTACCGCATTTGGTGGTAACCGTTCATTCGTTGGTGGATTGCAGAACAACACTTGCACAGTTGAATTGATGCAGGACTTCGCTGCAGCCAATGTTGAGGCAACTATCTTTCCGTTGGTAGGAACACAAACCACTTTGACTTTTGAGCCTGTCAAGTCTGCTGGCGCACCTTCAACAACGAACCCTACCTACACGATTACGGGTGCATATCTTGCGAGTCACACACCGATCTCGGGTGGTGTTGGCGAAGTCGGTATGACTTCACTCACCTTCACAGGTGGAACGCTGGTAAAGACAGTCGCATAAGTAAATAAAACAACTAGAAGGAGTGGCGATGAAAATTGCTTTAACAGTTGAGTTTAATGACGGTACGAAATCTGAAGTGGATGCAGTGTTCGCTGACTTTGTTTCGTTTGAGAGAACATGGCAACGAAGTGTTGCTCGTTTTGAGACAGAGATTCGTTTGACCGATCTCGCATGGTTGGCTTGGCATAGTGAGACTCGCACACGCAAAACAAGTATGAAGTTTGATCCAGACTGGATTAACACTGTCGCTACGGTTGAGATCCGTGAGGAAGTAGAAACCCCAAAAGCCGACTAGGTGACGACTCCGCACATTGGATCGTTGCCTTCCTAGCCTGCGAAACAGGTATTGCACCTTCAGCATTGTTAGCCGAAAGCGATGTGATGATTCAATCAATGTTGGATTATCTGAACAAGAGAGCAGAACGGGCTAATCGCAAACGGTAGTAGTATCGGCGTACTATGGGCATCAATGTGGAAGTGTACGGAGTTCGTGAAACTCTTGCAGAGTTACGCAAGTATGAGCGTGAAACATATAACACTATTGAAAAGGATCTCAAGTTATCTGCAAAGCCTGCAGCCGAAGCGGTAGGTCGTGAGTTCCCTGACGAACCACTATTGAATTGGCATACATCTGGAGGTCGTAGAGGTAAGGCAAGACTCCCTGAATATAACGGGAGTTCAGCAAAGAACAAAGTTCGTGTCGCTGTCTCTACTAAGAAACCAACAGGCATAGGGCAACATGGTTTGATCCGTTTGCAACAGTCTGATGCAGGTGGTCAGGTTTATGACTCGGCAGGATCTGCTGTCGGTTCTGGTCGTGGTGCAGGTGCTACTGCAGGTCAAAAGTTTGTTGCGAATCTTGACAAACATCTAAGGGTTAAAACACGACAGGGCAAATACCGTTCCCGTGTAATGTATCCTGCAACCGAAAAACATTTGCCACTAATTGAGAAAGCAGTTGAGATTTCAATTCGTAAGATTGATGGTGAAGTACAGAAGCGATTGAACGGATAACCCTATGGCAGTTGGCGTAAATATAGTCAGTACATTTGACAGTAAGGGAATCGCTAGGGCTATTAAGGATTTCCAAAAACTTGAGGGCGCAGGAAATAAAGCCACCTTCGGTTTGCGAACCTTTGATAAAGGTGTAACCAATACGCTTAAGACTGTCGGAAAACTCGCTGCAGGTGTTGGTGTCGCTGCAGGTGCTATTGGTTACAAACTTGCCTCGGCTGCATATGAATCCCAGAAAGTTATGGCGCAGACCACTGCGATCATTAAGGCTACGGGTGGTGCTGCAAATGTGACAGCAACACAGGTGAGCAGTTTAACAAAAACACTTTCTACACAGATCGGTGTAGATGATGAACTGATCCAAAAGTCAGCCAACCTTTTGCTCACCTTTAAGCAGGTACAGAATCAAGTTGGAGCGAACAACCAAATTTTTGATCGTGCTGTAATCGCCGCACAAGATCTGGGCAATGTTTTTGGTTCGGCTGATGCTGCAGCAATGCAACTTGGCAAAGCATTAAGTGACCCAGAAAAAGGAATCACCGCATTGCGCCGTGCAGGTATTAACTTCACTGAACAACAGAAGGAACAAATCAAAACATTGGTTGCATCTGGAGATGTTCTAGGCGCACAAAAGTTGATTCTCGCTGAAGTTGAATCGCAGGTCGGTGGTACTGCAGCAGCAACCGCTACAGGTTTTGACCGAATGAAAGTTGCAATGGAAAATGTTGCCGAGGAGTTCGGTGCAATCCTGATTCCTTATATAGAAAAGTTCGCTAACTATGTGATCAACAAAGTAGTTCCATATCTCAGTAATCTCGCTGATGTTATTGGTGAGAAAGGTGTTGGGGCTGGCATCAAATTGTTGGCAGGTGACTTGCTTACAGCAACAACAAACATGGGAACATTCGGAAATGTGATTCTTGGACTTACTGCAGCGTTCGTTGCTTTGCGTTTAGTCGCTATGGCTGCAACAATTTCTATGACTCTTTTCAATGTCGCACTATTTTCTAATCCGATTGGCATAGTTGTTGCAGCAGTGATCGCTTTAGGTGTTGCTCTTGTCGCTCTGTACTTGAAGTTTGAGGTCGTTCGCACAGTCATTAACACTATTGCTCTGGTATTAAAAACCGCTTTCATGAATGTTATTGAAGCGGTATATAACGCTTTTGCAATGTTGTATAACGGTTTCGCTCAAGGCATTAACTTACTAATCAAGGCAGCAAACTTATTTGGTGCAGGTCTGACTGAAATAGAAATGTTGGGATATAAAGCGTTCACTGTGATTGGTAATGCTGCGGATACTGCCAAGAAAAAGATTGGCGGTGTTGCAGAGGTCGCTGGGGCTATGAGGGAAAAAGAGGGCGGAATCCAAAATGTTGTGAAAGCCTTGAACAATGTGAGCAATAGTGGTGCTGGCGCAGGGAAATCTGTTGAGACTGCTAAGGAAAAACTACAGAAATATATTGATGCGCTGAAGGGTATGAGTTCGGCACAGAAGTCTGCTCGTGATGCTGACAAGTCGTTGGTGAAGTCTCGCACGAGTCTTGCTGAAGCAACAACGAAACTTACTGATGCACAGGCATATTTCAATCAGGTAGTTGCTGGATATGGTGCGAACAGTAAGCAGGCTAAGGATCGTCAGGTCGCTTTGCGTAAAGCACAGGGCGCAGTTGAGAGGGCTGGATATGATGTTGAAACATCAATTTTTGCTGTAACACAAGCCGAAAAAGATTTGGCAGCAGTTCGTGCTGATCCTGAATCATCCGCACAAGCAATTCGTGAGGCAGAGATCTCTCTCGCTGAAGCAAAACTGGGTGTAAAGGATGCAACAGAGTCACAGGTTGAGGCAACTAATGCGCTTACTGAAGCAGAGACACTATTGGATGAGGCTATTAATGGTGCGAAGGAAGGTAGTGATGCATACACCGAAGCCTTAGACAAGTTGAATGATGCCAAGAAAACACAGGTAGATGCGACTGATGCAGTCACGGAAGCGATTGAACGACAAACAGAAGCAACAGATCGTTTGCGTGAAGCAGAGGAAAAAGCACAAGCGGCACGAGTTGGTGTAAAGGCTGGAGATGCTACAGCAGCAGAAGCAAAGGTCGGTGTGACCCCACCACCAGCAGTGCAGGGTGGTGCATTTGGTTCGTTTATGGAGGCGGTGCGTGGACTTCATCCAAACTCTCAAGCGTTGAAATCAAGTACGCCTGTTACTGATGCCCGTAAGCAGTTCCCAAAACTTTATTCCGAATACAAGGCAAAAGGTTTAGCGATGGCGCAGGGTGGAATCGTCACGAAACCAACACAACTGCTCGCAGGTGAATCAGGTGCGGAGGCAATTATTCCTTTAGATAAGTTGCAGTCAGGCATGACAGTTAATGTCACGATTAATGCTGGCATGGGAACAGATCCAGCAAAACTAGGTGACGAGATCGTAGATGTTTTGACTAGGTATCAACGCAGGAATGGTGCACTACCACTGAAGGTTGCGTGACATGACAACAATGGCATGGGGTGAGGACATCCAAATATTCATGGAGTTGGGGTTTCCAGTTAATCCTTTCACTCTGGATGATGCGGTGCTCGGTGTTCTGGATGAGGATTATCTTGACGGCACTTTGATTGGTGACGATGTGTCGCAGTATGCACAAGATCTTTCTATATCACGGGGTCGCTCTGACCAGTTACAGAACTTTAACGCAGGTACTTGTAGCGTTCGCCTGTTGAATCGTGACAGAAGGTTTGACCCAATCAATGAAAGTTCCCCATATTGGAACAGCACTCTAGGTGTGTCGGGTGTTGCACCACGCAGAAAGGTAACAGTCGTTTCTGATGGTGTTGCTTTATTTACTGGTCGTATCACAGACATAGATGTTTCCTACGAACCGAACAACCCTGATGCAACAACCGAGAACAGTTATGTGACTATCACAGCATCAGATGACTTCGTGCTATTGGCAAACACTTTCACAGAGAACGCTTTAACGCCAACACAGGAATTGTCTGGCACACGAGTTTCTACAATTCTTGATTTGCCTGAAGTCGGATATCCTGCGACTAGAGATATTGATACAGGGTCGGCAACTCTGGGTGGTGGTGCAACATTTGAGATTGGTGCGAACACTAATGTTCTGACCTATCTGCAACAAGTTGCTACTAGCGAGCAGGGCTATTTCTTTATCGCAGCAAATGGTGATCTGACTTTCACCGACCGTATTGCAGCCTCGTTTGCAACACCGAGTGCAACCTTCTCCGATACTGGAAGCAATATTCCGTACACGAGCCTTTCTGTTATGTACGGGCAAGAGTTCCTGTACAACAAGGTGGTGTGTACCGTTGAGGGAGGCACGGATCAAACAGTTAATAATGTGGCATCCCAAACCGAATATGGAATTTCAACCCTCAACCTTTCAGGCTTGCTGTTAGTGGATGATGCTGCAGCATTGACTCTGGCAACAGATCTGTTAGACAGGTACAAATTGCCCGAATATAGGTTTGACAAATTGCAGACGATTTACAATCCGTTAAGTTCTGGGGATCAGGGAACTTTAACGGCTGTTGATTTGGCTGATGTAGTGAGCATTACTCGCACCTACCCTACGGGTACACCAGCCAGTGTGACTAAGCAGTACAGTATTGAGAACATCCGCCATGTGATCAGCCCTAGTTCGCATACTGTTGAATATGGGCTAGCGGTAGCGGATCTGGTCTATCCATTCATTCTGGATGATGCAGTATTCGGTGTGATGGATTCAACAAACGCACTAACATAAAGTGTTACACTCGGAGGCATTATGGCAGGCGCAGGCGCAAAACTCTTTACCAGTGGGGCTGTACTTACAGCAGCACAGGTCAATACATTCCTGATGGATCAGGCTGTGATGGTGTTCGCCAGTACAGCAGCCCGTGATGCAGCCTTTGGTGGTGCAGGTGAGCCAACACTTAGTGAAGGAATGATTTGTTATATTTCTGATGCAAACAGTTTGCTTTATTACACTGGCACAGCGTGGTCTGCGCTTGGTGAGGATGATCAGTTTGTTTTAAGTTCGCAAGTATTCGGGTAAAGGAAAACTCATGGCAACATTTAGCAAGCAAATCCTTAGTGGTTCAACAGACGGAAAACAAATCAAAGTTGCACAAACTGCCACAGCAGGCACGCTGATTCACACAGGTTCAACAACCACGACAACACTTGACGAGGTTTGGTTATATGCAGTAAACACTTCTGCTACTGCTGTCAAACTCACCATTGAATGGGGTGGTGTTGCGTCACCTGATGATCATATTGAATACACTGTTCCTGCAGAGAATGGTTTGTATCTGATCGTTTCAGGCTTGTTGTTGAAAGGCAATGCAACAGCATTGAATGTTCGTGCCTTTGCAGCCACAGCCAATGTGATCTGCATTTCTGGTTATGTCAATCGCATAACTGCGTAGGCTTAACCATGCCAAAGTTTGATCGTGCGCTGTTCGGTGGTACTTCGGTTAGTGGTTGGGTTTTAGCACCACGATCTAGGCGTGCTAGTAGCAATCAAACTAATAATTACTGGAACGCCATAACTAGTGCTCCTACTTCATATGAATCTATTGCTTCATATTCAACAACTCTGAATGGCTTGAACTCAATCACTTTTAGCAGCATCCCACAAACCTTTAAGCATTTACAAATCAGAACATCAACTGTTGCCACAACGGATGGTTACATTGAAAGCAGATTTAACAGCGATTCGGGGTCTAATTATGCTTGGCACATTGTGACTGGTGAAGGTTCGGCTACTGGTGCAAGCGCACAAACTTCACAGAACAAACTGCGTATTACTGCGTTTAATAATCAGATGGACTCAACGAACCCGTATGTTTCTGTAACGGATATTCTTGACTATACAGACACCAACAAGTACACAACGATCAGAACTCTGTCAGGTAAAGATTCAAACGGTGCTGGCGATATGAATCTAATCTCTGGTGTCTGGTTGAACTCTGCTGCTTTGACTTCCATCCAACTTTTCTTAAGTCCTACTTCTGGTAAGACTTATTTAACTGGTTCACATATTGCTTTGTACGGGATTAAGGGGTAGTTATGCCAGCAACATACGAACCAATCACAACACAAACGCTAGGGTCAGCGCAGGCTTCCGTTACCTTGTCAGCAATCTCCGCAACATACACCGATTTGGTGTTGGTGGTGCAAGGAACAAGTACTGTTGATGAACCAATTTTGATGCAATTCAATGGTGATACTGGAAGCAATTACAGTTGGACACAACTGGGGGCAGACTCAGGAAGCGGAGTATTTAGTAGCAGGGCAACCAGCCAAACCAGCATACGCATCGGATTTAGTAGCACCGCACAGGGGAATCACATAGCGCAAATCATGAACTACTCAAACGCAACCACATACAAAACAAACCTGTCTCGTTCAAATAAAGGCGCTGCTGATGTTCGGGCGATTGTTGGTCTTTGGAGAAATACAAGCGCAGTTACTTCAATAACTGTTATTCAAAATGCTGGTTCATTTTCTTCTGGTTGCACATTCACCTTGTACGGAATCAAGGCTGCATAATGGCTGTCACATATCAACTTATTGAGACCATCACGGTTGGTTCTGGTGGTGCAGCCAGCATTGCTTTCGCATCAATCCCACAGACTTACACGGACATCAAAGTTGTTATGTCTTTGAGGGCAAGCGATACAGCCACACAAATACTGTTATCACTAAACGGCTCTACATCTAACTTCTCTGCAAGGTTCTTGATTGGTGATGGAAGTACTGTGCAGACTGGAACATTGGCAAGATATGTTGGTGCTTCAACACCATCCTCATTCACCGCAAGCACATTCGGAAATGCCGAACTGTACATCCCGAACTATGCTGGAAGTGCCAACAAATCATATTCTGCTGACGCTGCGGTTGAAACCAATGCAACTGGTGCTTATTTAACCTTTGTTGCTGGTCTGTGGTCAGACACTTCCGCAATCACATCACTTACTCTCACAGGCAACACAGGAAACTTTGTTCAATATTCATCAGCATCCCTTTACGGAATCAAAAACAGTTAGGAAAATATCATGGCAACAAAACTAGTAGTGGATTGTTCAACAGGCATCACAACCGAAGTTGAATTGACGGATGAGGAAGTCGCACAGCGTGAGGCTGATGCAGCAGCGTGGGCTGTTGAACTTGCAGAGCGTGAAGCACAAGCGACAGCGAAGGCTGAAGCGAAAGCGTCAGCAGAGGGCAAACTTGCAGCGTTAGGTTTGACGGCTGATGAGATTGCAGCACTCATTTCATAGTCGCTGGCTGATCTTTCTACCTGTTGCGTTGTTTGCATTATTTGCACCACAACCTGCAGAGGCATCGCAGGTTGGTCTGCTGGTTCGTGGGTATCAGATAGATGAGATACCACCAACGAAGTCGGATCTTGCTTACCCAATGTGCGGTAGCAACATTGAACCGTTTATTAATGCGACTTGGGATTATGAGCAAAATCTTTTTGGTGAGTGCGGTTGGGATTCCTTCATGCTGCATTACACAGGATTCATTCAGATCCCTGAACATCAAACGATTGAGTTCTTTATTGCATCGGATGATGGTGGAACAGTAAAGATTGGAACAGAGGAGTTCGGGGTCTGGGAGGATCAGGGATGTTCCGCTACCTATACAGGGCAGATACAAATTGACGCTGGCACACGAGATCTGGATGCATGGTTTTACGAGAACGGCGGTGGAACTTGCTTCATGTTGGCTTGGAACATTGATGACAGAGGGTGGGAGATTATTCAGCCCGAGTTTTTTACGAGTGAGCCTTTAGTACCAGAGACAACTTCCATACTTGAAACGCCAACAACGGAATTAGTAGTAACGACTTCAACTATTTACCAGCCCAGTACAACGGCAGCACCAGAAACAACAGCAGCATTGCCCCAAACAACCTCATCTACGAATCCCACTTCTCTATCTGTTGAAACAACCACGACAGCCCCAAGAGAGCCAGACCCAATACCCCTGCCAATACCGCTACCAACCCCAGAGCCAAATACATCTGTTCAGACTACAGAACCAGAGCCGATAGAAACTACGACTACACAGCCTGAACCAGTTGAAGTGGTCACTACTGATCCTGCAACGACTGTGCCTATGATCCCGTCAGACAGCACTGTAAGCCTCCCAGAGCCTTCGGAAACCTCAACCAGTGTGGAAGTTACCCCGACAACTTTCTTTTCCCCTGATGAACCCCTAACTAGTGAACAGTTTGAGGAAGTGCTGACCGCCTTATCGGAAGCGACCCCAGAACAGATCGGTGAAATTGTGGACACAATTCTAAATAGTGAGATCACATCAGAACAGGCTGAACAACTGGTCGCCTCACCCGAGATCCTTTCAGCCGTAACCCCTGAACAAGCACAACAACTTTTTGAGCAGGTAGAGGAAACTCAACTATCAGAATCAATGGCAGCCGTTATCGCTGACGCATTAAACGACCCAAGCGTTTCTGATGAAGTCAAGGAAGTCTTTGAGGAGTCAATCAACATTTTTGGCAATGATGGTTTCGCAACATATGTTCCTACTGGATCTGCAGTGAATGTTGCTGTACGGCGCACGATTATCGCAGGCACTACAATTCTGGTCGCTTTACCTTCTCCAGTTTCCACGAGGCGCACATGAAACGAATCCATGATTACCTAATAGAGAATGCATGGGTATGGGCTGGCACAGGTTTAGTGTTGCTCACTCTCTCTGGAACTACCTTGCGACAGGCTCTCTGGATTACTTGTCTCACGGTGCTAGTACACTTCGTGGCAACAATGTTAAGGAAAGGCGACCCAGAATGAAAAAGGTACAAGATGTCACAGGCAGAATTGTTGCGTTGTTTCTCACTAATGCGTTGGGTGTGATTACAGGTGCATCAGTTATCGCCCCCGAATTAGAAATCTGGAAGGCTGCAGCATTGGCTGGAGCAGTGTCCGTATTCAAGGTCGTTGAATCTCTCGCTCGTGCAAGTGTGGATGGAAAACTTACCGCCGATGAAATTGATGCAGCGTTCGGTGCTACACCTAAAAAGATTGCAGCCAAGAAGGCAGCAAAGTGAAACGCCCGTACACTGGTAACAAGGATGGGGCTGCAGTAGGAGAGCATCCACAACTCACCGCTTTGATGCGAGAACTATTTAAGGCTTATTCGCCTGCGTTGTGGAACAATGGTTCGTGGGGTGTTCGCAATATGCGTGGCAAAGAATCTTTGTCCGTTCACGCTACGGGTCGTGCAGCCGATATCTCATGGCGAAACATGGGTGATGGGAAGCGTGGTGTCGCTAAGGGTGGTCGCAAGTATGCGATGAGTGCAATGGACTATCTGGTCAAACACGCTGACGCTTTAGGGATTGAGATGATCATTGATTATTTTCCTGCGCCACACGGTCGTGCATCTAAGTGCGATAGAGATATGGCATGGCAAAAGTACACAAAGGAGACAGTTCATGGTGCACCTAACGGCGATTGGTTCCATGTTGAAGTGGATGGCAAGAAGTCATCTGAACAGATTAAGGCTGTATTCGCACAGAATCCGCCAGAGCAAGTAGTCGTTGGTGCATAGATGGATATGGGGATCGCTGCAGTAGTTGTCGCTTGTATCACAACGGTCGGTGGCATTGTGGCTGGATTCATGCAATCATTTAAGAAAGAGACCAAAGAGGCACGGAAGGAGAACCGTGAGGATCATGCAGTAGTGCAGATGCAACTAAAGATGATCTACAAGGGCTTGAATAAAGTGGACGACAAGTTAGATAAACATATTCAGGATCACAGAGAAGGTGAGAGCAATGGGAAAGTTACTCAAGCAGATAGAGGCAACGCCAGTTAATACTGGAGGGAAAAGGTCATCAGTTGATCTGGCGATACAGTCAATGCAGGGAGAGGACAAGACCGACTTGGTGTGCGCTCTGCACAACGCAACGATTTCTGCGTCAGTGTTGGCTCAAGTCTTGAATGATAACGGCGTTAATGTGACACGCACTGCGATTATTCGCTGGCGTATGAGGGAAGGTGTGTGATGGGTTTAGGTGATCAGATCAATGATGCGTTAGAAGTAGAGAACAGTGGTGAGTTACTGCGTATGCGCAAGCAGCGTGACAGTTATGCCAACCAGAATGTTCGGCTGCAAACAAAACTTGAGGAGTTAGAAAAGGCACTTTCGTTTGTGGATCAGGTGGATGGTCTGGCAGTTCAGCCTCCTATATGGCTCGCACCAGCGAAACCGAAGGCTCATGCTGCAACTCTTGTAGTCATGTTGTCAGATACACACTTTGACGAAGTAGTTAATCCAGAGGAGATGGAAGGACTAAACGCCTACAACCGTCAGATTGCTGTGATGCGATTAGAGAAGTGGGCACAGAATGTCATCAAACTTTCTCGCCACTATCTATCAGGTGTGAACTATGACGGCGTGGTGATCATCCTCGGTGGCGACATTTTCTCTGGAGATATCCACGAGGAACTAGCCCTCACTAACGAGGACACGATGATCGGCTCACTTTTGTTCTGGGCTGAACAGTTGTCAGGTGCGATTGAATTGCTGACCACAGAGTTCAAGAAGTGCCATGTCGTATCGGTAGTGGGTAATCATGGTCGTACTACACGCAAACCGAGAATGAAGCAGAGAGTCAAAACAAACTTTGATTGGTTACTTGCCAAGATGGTTGAAAGAACATTCAGCAAAGACAAGCGAGTCACCTTCACGATCCCTGAATCTGCAGATGCACTAATCAATATCTATGAGCATGGTCATCTGATAACGCACGGGGATCAGGTTTCAGGTGGTGGTGGTATCGGTGGGATCTATCCGCCGATCATGAGGATGAGAGCACGGAAACACCAGCGATACATGGTGACAGGGAAATCATTCCAAACCTTATGGCTCGGTCACTGGCATCAATATATTTCCACCCCTTCAATGATCGTGAACGGAAGTATGAAAGGTTATGACGAATACGCAATGCTGATGGGCTTCGGCTTTGAGCAACCGCAACAAGCATTAGCGATTGTTACACCCGAAAGAAACATAACTATCCAAGCACCAGTATTCTGTGCCGATAGGAAGTTGGAAGGGTGGTGAGTGGTGGCAACTTTTGTGGAGATCGTTTGGCATGATGCACACGCAGACACAACAACATGGATTGAAAAAGATGAGATCAGTGAGAACCCTTGTGTAGTTGTTTCGTGTGGCATTTTGTTGCCTGAAGCGAAACCAGATCACATCGTGTTGAGTCAGTCAATGAATAGTTACGACCAGTTGGATTGCGTGTTATCTGTTCCAGTTGGGATGGTTCAATCAATGCGAGTGTTAGGCAGTGGACTGGATGCATCCGAACATCTAGCCTGATCAAGTTGCGTGATGTTCTCCTTCTCCGTTGCGCAACAAATTGGTTGAGTAACCCCGTCTCCTAGTACGAGATGGGGTTACTCCCAAAAAGTGTTGAAAATATTTTTAAGATTTTTTTTGAGCGAGTAACCGTAAGGGCGAACTTTCTGTTTTGCGCACTTTTTGATTTCATGTGATTTGCAACATGATAAAATGTATGTATCAGTTACAAACTGATTGATTCAAGAGGAGGATCAACATGAGTAAGCAAGTCAGATGGAAGTGTGCAATTTGTGATCATGGATTACTTGCACCAACGAAACCACGAAAGAATGATGTGCGCAGATATTGTCTGCCATGTTCATCTAAATCTGGGAAACTAGTTGAGAGAGTTGCACCGTCACTAGAAAAGAAACGAGAGCAGCGTAGTGCTGTTATCAAAGAACAGAACAAGGTGAAGCGTGAGCGCACTGCAACAAAACTACAACCGTTAAAGGAAAGAAAGAAAAGAGAAGCGCAACGCCAACGAATCTTTGAGAAAGAAGCGGATCGCATCTGGGCATTGTTCTTTCCGAATGGAACTACACGCAAACGCCCACCGATCAAGTTGGTGTATTCAAGAAATGGTGGCGTGTCTGGTCTGTGGGATGGTTGGACAGTACTCGTGCGAATCTCACGTCGTAGTCGTGGTGGTGCTACTGAATGGGAAACACTTGCGCACGAATTGTGTCACGCTGTAGTTGGATCTCGTCACAGAGATAATGAAGGATCGCACGGTCGTACCTTCTACACAACATTGAAACCAGTGATAGAGAAGCGGTGGGGTGTGCGAATGGATTGGTCATTCATAAATGGATACACCGATACATCTAAGTCGTGGGGGTACAAGGTTGATTGGGCGATGACCGATCAGTTACGAGAGTCGGGCAAGGTCAAGTTTGAGTACCAGCCAGACGATCTGGGGGTTCGCTGATTCCCGTGCTGGCAAAGGTGCAAAACAAATACTTGCAATGGGTGTGGGCTGCACTGTAAGTTTCTTTCATGGGGAAATACCCCAGAGATTCAAGAGGAGGATCTGAAATGCAAAAAGTAATTGGTAGAAAAACGATTGAGCAAATTCAAGTTGGTGATGTAGTTGGTTTGATTGGAAACTGGCTCAACTGGACAGATCAATATGATGAGCGACTGGTAACAGTTCTTGATATTCAAGAGACTGATGGAGTGATAGAGCGTTTTATTCCTGCAGGAACAAGGTTCTATCTCGTCACTTGCTCTGATGGACATACTTACACGATCAGCAGCATGGATCGCAAATACTTCATCTTTGCAAAGGAGGTGAAGTGATGAATACTGCAGAAAGAATTGAGTGCGGTGGTTTTGGTGCGCACAGTTGGTGGGAGAAAAACAAGAGTCGCTGTGAGCGAATCGGTGCTGAACAATGGTGTGATCATTGCCATAAAGAAATGACCGAAGGCACTGGATGGGTGGTGAATTGGAAGTACAGCAACGATTCCCTGTATCCGATTGATGCTGAAAAGTTTGAGCATCGCATTGTTGGTAATGAGTGCATCAAAAACTTTTTGACCAAAGATCAGTATGCAACTTTTGCAAAGAGACTGGAGGTGAAGTGATGAACGCAACCGAAATTGTTGCTGATGCAATAGCCGAGTATGGTCGCCCGTTGTGGGTCGCTCATGTTCCTAAACCAATCAGGGATGCTGTACCACTTGAAACGCTGCGTGAACTTGTGCGTAGTGCCAAGTGGAGTACTGAAGGTGCAGCGAAGCGTGAAGCGTGGGGCGACCTCATGGTGTATTGCCGAGAGAATGTCTTTGAGTCTGTAACCGTGAACGATCTTGAGGATGTGTGTGGGCTTTCTGTTCCTACGATCCGAAAGTTCATTACAGATCGCCCAGATATCTTTCGGAAGGTGCAGCGTGGTGTCTGGGAGATCCGTGATCCAGAAGCAGATCGCAAGGCTGGCAGATAACTCTGTTACACCCCTTGAGTAGAACTAAATCAAACAACAAACAGAGGAGAAGGAAAATGCAAGTACTACCCAAACAAAAACATGGCAGTAAGGAATGGCTGTTAGCAAGATGGAAGGATCAGGACGGGAGATGTGTATTCGGTGCATCTGATGTTCCAGCCCTGATGGGTGCAAGCCCATACAAGACTCGTGGTGAATTGTTCGCAGATAAAGTGAATGAGCCTGTACCGAGTGAGGAAACTGCAGCGTTCAGACGAGGCAACCTTTTGGAGAGACCACTACTAGAGGAAGCGTCAAGGATTCTTGGCACAAACATATTCACCCCTGAAGTGATTTATCGTGACGGGCGTTTGTCTATCAGTCTGGATGGTGTGGACAATGAACAGAACCCAACGGTCGTTGTTGAGGCTAAGACTTCAACGAGGTACAGCATCTATAAGAGTGAGGATCTACCAGACGAATGGCTGTGGCAAGGTTGGGCACAACAAGCAGTGCTTCAAGTGCCTGTATGGTTCGTGGTGTTGGATCGTGACCAGCGCATATCTGTAGTTGAGTTGCCAGAGAATCCTGCAGCGATTGATGCACTACAGATTGAGACCGCCGTATTCGGTGGGTGGGTAGATGGTGAACCAATGGATGAGGACATCAACAACTTCAGTGCAGCCGATATTGCACGGATCTGGAAACCAACACCTACGAGTGTGGAACTTCCTGCGAGTGCAGTGGATTGGGCTTCACAACTTGAGGAGGCTCGTGCAATGGCGAAGCAGGCTGCAGACTTGGAGAGCAAGGCGAAGGATGCTCTAGCCCAGATGATGTTGGGGAACGAGATCGGTACGGTAGATGGTGTGCCGTTGGTGACTTGGAAACAACAAGCAGGCAAGAGTTCGCTGGACACTAAACAGTTGAAGGCTGATCACCCAGAGTTAGTTAGTCAATATGAAAAACAAGGCGCACCATTTCGTGTGATGCGTGTAACGAAAGGAAAAGGAAAATGAGTGAGGAATTGAACACGGCACTACTTCGTGCAGTACTGGATCAGTACGCAACACCAGATCCAAAGATCGTGGGAACTATCCCTCGTAACGGAATCAATTTGGCGTATGTAAGTCATGCGGATATCACCAAGATTCTGATTGAGGTTGATCCGTCTTGGAGTTGGCAGCCGATTGAGTGGGTGAATGGACGACCAGCAATCAATGTTGAGAATGGCACAGCAACTATGTGGGGAACTCTCACGCTATTAGGCAAGTCAATGCTCGGTGTTGGATCTGTTCGTGCAGATAAGCAGGATCTGGACAAGGAACTTGTCGGAGACTTCCTGCGAAATGCTGCAATGCGATTCGGTATTGCGTTGTCTCTCTGGTCAAAACAAGATTGGTCTGATAACACTACGATCACTAGCCTTCCTGCAGCACAGATGAAACGAGCAGAGGAAGCGAAGCCGTATGTGCAGAATCATCCTGCGAAGGGAGTTCCTTCACCTAAGGTCGTGCAAGATTTTGTGAACGATAGTGAACCAACACCACAGGAGATTGCAGAGATCGCTGCAGCGTTCAGTGCGACACCAGTTGAGAACATCACACCTATATCAAGGGCGAATGTTTCTGGAGGCAAGGCATCTGAAAAGCAGAAAGGATTGATCAGCAAACTTGCGAAGGAAAAGGTGAACGGTGACTGCGTACCAGTGATGCAGGAACTATTTGGAAAGACCGCCGTAGGTGATCTGACTAGCAAAGAGGCATCAGGACTAATCAAATATCTGATGGAGTTGCGGTGATTCCTTTTGAGGAGATGGATGCGTTACGAGGCAGGATGATTGACATACTCGTAGATCTGGCTGCAGCATCTCGTGCTGTGGTCAGGTCTGATGGTACGGATCGTTTGTCTATAGAGGAACTACGCACAGCCCTGTACACATACAATGAATGGTTAGGTGAGGATGAAGCGTGATCACTGGCGTGAGGATGCAATATGTGTAGGGCAACCGTTAGAAGTATTTTTCCCTGCAACATTGTCCGAGGATCGTTGGGATCTAGCGAAAACAGTATGCAAAGAATGTTCCGTCAAAAAAGAGTGCCTCAAGTTAGTGATTGGTCTGCCAGAGGATGACGATAGGTGGGGTGTGTTCGGTGGTTTGTCACCCGCAGATCGGCGTGTAATGCGTGACAAAATCAAGCGAGGGGTTAAATGATTGCGATAGGGCAGAGTGCGTATCGTTGTATGTGTAAAGAACCAATACCAGAGAAACCGTTGTGCGGTGATAGAGGAGTAGAGGACGATGAGTGACGAAATCAGATTAGAGCGAACAGAGGTTGGTGGTCAGATCACTTATATTCCTCAAGGTCGCATGATGTACACGATTGCAGAATATAAAAGGCTGCAGGATGATCGTGATCGTTGGCGTGACTTGTGCAAACTTTTTGATGATCATTACATCTGTGAGGAGTGTTCCGCTCAGGGTGCAATATGTTTACAAAAGTGTGAGAATCCTTTACACGCTATTCAGCGTGCGGTGTATGAATTGGATGATGAAATCCAATGAGTCATAAACATGAAGTGCGAGAGTTCGGATTTTTTTGCCCTGATCTATATATGCAAGATGATGCTTTGCGGTATGGCATAGAGCGACTTAAGTTGCTGGAGTTTGACATCTCTTTAATGAAACAAAATCTAGTTCGTGTTGGCGATCCATCTTTTAAGTGGAAACAACAACTTCATGTTTCTGGAGAATCAAATTCAATGTGTTCAATTATTTGTGAAGTGCGAGAGTTTGTTTATGGATGAGCGTAAAGGTGAATGTCAAGGCAATCAAGAAAAATGCAACCTAGATGGGTGTCCGAAGTTCGGCACTCTGGGTGTTGCTGGTCGTGATGGGAAACGCCGTATCAAGGGGTGTAGTGATCCTGCAGCCCGAGGGAAAAGGTCTCGGCAGAAGGGATTGAGCAAGCAGCGCACAGCACGGAAGCGTCTCGGTGTTGCACCTTCACATAAGTTCGGTGATGGTAACGAGGAACGCTGGAATGATGCACTGTTCGCTAACGAAGTGAAAGCAGGAAAACAGATCCAGCCTGCAGTGAACGCTTGGATGCGCATAGAGGCACAGGTAAAAAGTAACGAAGCCGATTTTGGTTCACGCCGTAAGCCTGCGAGGGCTGTTCTGATGCCCGATGATTGGGGCAAGGAAGGTCTCGTCAT
>Ga0247723_1000528_pt1 | contig 26176 bp, 46 predicted proteins | sample MSEWelMarce5H_FC_FD_189079 | JGI IMG/M metagenome (GOLD analysis project Ga0247723, IMG submission 189079) | Subsurface sediment microbial communities from gas well in West Virginia, United States - MSEEL Well Study Marcellus 5H_FC | ecosystem: Environmental > Terrestrial > Deep subsurface >... | reverse complement strand
TCTTGATGTGTAACTCGCTCTCCCACTTTAACGCTGAGAATACGTCATCTTCCTCAGCTACTCGTATATTCTGTGCTGGTAGTACGTAATCTGATCTTGCACCTAAGAATCCAACCTTAAATGACTTGCTGACGTGCTTATAATCAGCTTGCATCTTCTCAATAGTATCGGGAGCCAATACTACATCGTCATTAGCAATGATTAGTGAATCGTAATTCCCTGTAGAAAAGGCATAAGAGACAATTGCATTATACGCATCTCCGAAATTGGTAGCAGTATTTGGTCTGAATATGACTCTATCGTTGCCAAGTCTCTTTCTAACTTCTCCCCACAGCTCCAAACTATTTGCACTAACGTAAACTGGCAATTCTCTTGCATATTGATTAATGCTCTCCAATAGTACGTGGATGCTTGGACTGCCTACCGTAGCGATTACGATTGCTTGCAAGTAATTCCCCTAAATATCAACACGGCTGAGGACTGGCGTTTCTGTCGAGCCTACTTATCCGTATTCTTTCAACGGTGAGCTGATAGCAGTATCTATCCAATCCTCATGCGTGTTAGCACTTTGTTAAAATGACTTTCATTGAATCTACTGCTCTAGGAGTACGCATAATTTCCTGATCGGGAATGTTTTTGTCCATCAATTCCTGACCAAACTCTGACAGCTTGAACTCCATTGACGATAGGTTAAATCTATCCTGCCATCCTAAGTACCAATGCCACTCGGTATAGTACAGCCAGCTATTCTCATTAAAAGCACGTACGTGCGTTGGGTCTTGCCATGCACCTAAACTTAGCTCATACGGAACATTTATATGGAACTCACCACCAACTTCTAGCAAGTCCTTACAGTTAGTCATTGCAGCCACTAAGTCAGGTATATGCTCTAAAACGTCATTTGCGACGATTGTTTTGAACATTCCCTTTGTTATCTCTACCTTGCCAAATCTAGGACTGTCGATAGTAGTGCCAAACTCTACCTTAGATATGTCGCACCACCAGTCAGGATTAACTCTAAGCAATATGTCTGCATTAAAGTAAGAATCCTTCCAATCCTTGCCAGAGCCTAAATTAAGTGTCTTCGGAATATTCGTCATCGTCATTGGAATATTCCAGTTTAGCCATCTTTAACATAGTCTTTTGCTTGTCAGTCATAGCCTTAGAAATTGGTCCACCAACCAGCCACGCTGAACAGGTACGATCTGCTGCACACTTGAACTCAAACAGCTCGCAATAGCCTAGTTCCGCACTATCCACTACCTCGTTAGCATACGTCTCGTTATCCGATTCTTCGCCCTGAATACCATCGACAATACACTTCATCATATCAGGAGTCTGGATAAATGCGCTGCAGTTGCCACATTTCATCGTCTGAGCGTTCTTAGGACTTGTCGCCCATTCCTTAGCGCGAATCTGCCAGAAGTCCTCTGGAGAGTCAGGATTAGCAGGACCATAGCCTACGTTCTTAAATGCCCAATCTCTGTTCTTTAGATTAAGCTGGATGTCTGAGCAGACAATAGGACATTCTTTCATAACTCACCATTTCACTTTATTAGCCCAAAAAGCGGCTGACATCTTACCTTTAGCAATATTCCCTGCATGACGAGCCTTAAATGCCTCATTACGCTTGCTACCGTCTGGACTACCCTTTACACCTTGCTGACCGAAACGAATCAACTTAACCTCGTCTCCGTCCTTCGCAAGTACCGCATGACTCTTGGTAGGATGGCTAGGAGTTTTCTTAGGCTTGTTGTAACCTGAGAATTCCTCTTTGCCACGCTTAATCATTTCTTTGCCTTTTTAGCAGGTTTAGCAGTTTTAGCAGCTTGCACAAAGTCAGCCTTAGTTGGCGCACCTTTAGCACCAACCTTTTTCATCTTCTCGCCAGAACCTTCGGCTATACGCTTACGTTTAGCATGGATATTACTGTATAGACCTGTTTTCATTTTTTAGCCTTATTCTTAGCAGTACGTTGACCACGCTTAGGTAATGACTTGCCAGCCTCTGAAAGCGCAATGGCAACAGCCTGTTTCTGAGACTTAACTACAGGACCACCTTTGCCAGAGTGTAATTCACCCTTGCCATACTCAGTCATGACCTTAGCGACCTTCTTAGCTGCTTTCGATTTCTTCATCATTTAGCATTTCCCTAACTTGTTTAAGTAATTCATGCTCAGTCGTTTCGTACTGACGCTCAAAGGCTTTACGTCCCATTCCGTGGTATCCGGTATTCCCCCGATGATGCTCAGGACAAAGCGGTAACGTATCGTAATGCGAACTCCTTACTCCCATCCCCAAGCCTAAGCCTCTAACGTGGTGAATCTCAGAAGGAGTCCCTGCATACCCTAGCCTAGTGCAAATTATACAACCTAAATTAGCAACTTTAGACAGGTATTTCTTCTGATCTTTGGTCAATTTGACGCTTTCTCCACAAATATTTAACTGACGATATTGTCTCTGCATGGTTGCACTCAGGACATACATCTACAGGATCATCAAATACATATTCACAACGTACTCTTAGCACATCGTCACGTTCACCAATCCAGTTGCAATTATCGCAATAAACTTTATCCATATTTTTGCCCTTTATTAACGTAAATTTCATTTAGGTTTGCTACTATTTCTCCAACTAGGAGGCTATATGTACGGCATATCTATCGATGGTCAAGATTTCTGGTTTGAAGCTGAAGAAGTTGAACTCATGGAAATGGATGATGATGGTGTCATCTGGAAATACGATAGAGAAGCTGGTGTCTGGATGTACTTTGATGAAGATGCAGACGAGTGGCTACTGTTCGACGAGGAGACATTTGATCCGTTCACGAGGTCGATCTTTCAACAGAACGATTCGACGCTTCCATCGACCGCCAGCAGTCAACACGAGCCTGAGCAGCAACAAGCATCCAACGTAATCGCTCTGCCTCAGCAACGGCTTCTCTAAGCCCTTCTACGCACGATGTGTATTCATCAGTAGTGTAAGCATCTGCCTCTTTGTCAGCCATCGTACTCTTTAAGCTGCGCTGAAAACCTATAGCCTTAACTGTCTTTCTGTATTCGGTCAAATACACCACATTAGCCTTAGCTTGTGCATAAGCCTCAGCATTCTTAATCATAAAGTTAATCGCTTCGTTCGGATCGATATTCATCTGATAGTTTCCATATTAAATTTTTAGCATCGTCAATACTTGTAACTACGTTTACTTGACCTTTCCAGAGTCTGTGCCAATTAAATTGATCTGGAGTAAGTACCTTTTTATCACCATCCTTGATCTCAAGCAAGAAATTTCTAGCTTTGAATCCGACGATAATATCTGGACAACCTTTTCCTACCGCATGAAGATGCTCAACCGTACAACCCATATCGCGTAAAGCCTTAACGATCTGAGTCTGGTTGTTATCTACCCTTTTGTAAACCATTCCATAGCCTCATTAAATCTATTTATGTCAGTTAAATATTTATCGTTTAAACAATATCTATTGCCATATCCAAAATTTTGTATTTCGTGATTTAGTTTAAACTTTTCTTTACCTACAAACCCATGAATTTTAATAACCGTAGGCGATTGAACCGAACAATAAATAGACCAATCAGTAGCAAAATCTTCCATACTGTTAAAAATTAAATACCGTGGTTCTGGTCGCAAAACTGAACTTGTCTTAATTTGAATAGTTTGACCTTTAATTGTTAAGTCAATATTCCCATCTCCACCATAAGTAACGTCAAACCTAACATTGACTCCCAAAAGTTTACAAACAGCTATCTCACCTAACATTCCAATATAGTGAACAGCAAAATCACTTTGACCACATATCTTATTGTTTTTAATTTGCTTGTTGTCTAATCTAGCTTTTTTAACTGACTGCATAATTCCAACATTATGAGCAGCCAAGATTAAATCATTGGAGTCTAAGTCTATTTCCATTGGCTATCTTCCCCGCGATTGCCTAGCGTCCATTGTGTTCTGCAATCCTTCTCTAATAACTGAGCCGCTCTATCTCCGCGTTTTTTGCGGACAATAGACAGGTATTCGATGGCTTTGTTTCTATCTTGAGTACGCCACTTCAATACCTGCCTAACTTCGCATCGATGTCTGTGTAGTTCGCTGTTATCAGGCACGAAACGCACCTTTGTTATCAAAGTCTATAGGCTGACCACCAAGAGTATCTACGAATTGCTGGCTGTTGTGCTCAAAGTACATCCCATAAAACTCCTCAGCCTCACCATTTCGCTGCTTTTGGCACATTAGAAACATATCTGGCTGCTTCTCGTCATAGTCCTCATTGTTCCTACGAGCGTTCTCTTTCTTCTTGTTACGCCATACTAAGAACACGTTGTCTACCTGATCTGCAATGCTTCCAGAACCCTTTAAATCGGTCTTAGACGGCTGTATTTCCTCAGACTGCAACTTGCGTATGTGGTGGACTAAATGAATGTGTACGTGATGGTCTCGTGCCAATGCACAAAGCTCGTCTACGAATGACTTTTGCTCGTTTAATGAGTCCTCTGCGACTACACACTTCATTAATGAGTCAATGAAGATATGTTTTATGTTTAGCTCAACAGCACAGTACCTTGCCATTGCTATAGTTTTTTGTGGAGTAGTGGAACCTTGCTGGTCATAAAGATACAGATTCTCGTCAATGAAATTAGTAAACCGTCCTAAAACACCACGAATGTAGCCTTCTTTGTCGTGAGTTAACGGTACATTGATATTCTCACCTGCGAATTGTCGCAACATACGGACAATGGTAGTTATAGGTTTCATTTCATAACTAGCAATGCATACCTTTAGGTTCTGTTTTACTAAACCTAACGCTATCTGACCTGTGACGAGAGACTTTCCACCGCCATTGCTACCTGCATAGACTGTCACTTCACCTAGCCTGAATTTAACGTCTGAATGAGTTTTAACCCACGGCATTACTGCATCGTCAGTTTTTTGAGGATCAGTATAGTTTTGGTAAATCTCATCTAACCAGCTATTAGCAGATTTAACCTGTGCCGATAAATCATTGTTCTTTAGATACTTCTCAACATCAATATCTTGTGACTTAATTATTTGACGATCTTCGTACAGTCGTTCCGCTATTGCAAAAATATTATCCGACATATTTAACTGCCTCCATTATCCTAGCCTGTGCTTTCTTCATTCGACCTCTATCTTCTTCCGATAAAGGCAGTCCTTGTGCCATTGTGTAAGCTGCTACTGATACTACCCATGCCTCGAATTCAATGACTCTAAGCAAGTCTGAAGCATAATACTTTCTCTTAACTGGAGGCAAGTCTTTATTTGTGTCTGGAAATAAATCACCAATTTCCATACCAATAGCACCCATTATTTCCTGAACGCTACAGTTGGCAAAGCATTTCATTAGGATACGACCATCGTCTAATTCTCTTATCGCTAATGATGGAGACTTATCGCTATGAGCAGGACAGCAAGCTGTAAAAGCTCCGTTACGACCTTTAACCTTCTCTAGTCGGCTGAGTATGTTCTCTATCATTTCCACCCCATCAATGGCTTTTGAGTAGTCCCAGCTATTTCATCTTCCCATCGCTTATTGTTTAACCAAGTAGCCGCATGAGGAATAAACTGCTGTTCTCTATCAGATAACTTTTGATCTTTTACTGCTTTTGTAATTTTCGCAATAAGTTCATCGTTAGGCTTAATCTTTATCCAAGCCTTCTTAGCATTTTCTTTAGATACCTTCTTCGGATATATTTTCCAAAAAGTCTCAAATTGATCTATATATTTATTTATATGGGTTATGGGTATTGGGTTATGGGTAGCATCTATTTTCATTGCGTTCGCATCGTTATTTAATGCGTTCGCATTGCGTTCGCTTTGCGTTTGCATATCATTCGCATTTTTTGACCATCTTGCTTGAGCAGATAATTTAGCCTTTTCTGACTTATCGTAAATATCATTAAGGACTTGGTCACAACGCTTATGACGGTAAACATCTTGCTCTTTTATAAAGAAAGTATCTAAAATAATTTGAACAGAGTCAGGATTAGAACCTATCTTAAACGCAAGTTTTTTAGCGTCATTGGGTAATGGTAATTCGGTATCGTAGTACATCCAGATTAGGCGTAAATAAGCCATAGTGTCTGAATCAGACAAAGATGCTGTATCGCGCTGAAAGTCACCAATATGGTGTGGATAGAAATGCATAGCAACCCCTAGTCGTAGGTCATAGTCACAAAATGGTGGGATAAGGCAGGACGGTGACTAATCGTCTTTTCGAGAGCTACTCTAGCCAATCCCATTAACTATACTGCAACTTGCCTTTTAGAGCAAGTACGGCAAATTTCTGAAGTCCTGAACTGTATAGCACTTCTTGTCTGCTTGCAACTAGGACATTTCTGCATTGCAAAATTATAAATCGTTTTCTCTTTTGTAACGGACGTCTGATTTACAGGTTTTAAAACTTCGTTTTTCAATTGTCTGACCTCTAGGGCTTACTGTTCTAGGGAATGTTTTAAGCGGCTTAAATGGTATCGGCTCCCGTGGTGGGACTAGCTTCTTCTCATCGACTGGCATCGGTTTATCTTTATAAGATGGGAAGAATACATCACCTTCTTGCTTAAAGCACTTTAACCTGACTAATTTCCTAAGCTCTGTCGTTATATCCAACTCCACAGCGAAACCCATCATTCCGTACTTTTGTATTATCTCTTTGACAGTAATACCGCCAGAATTGTTAACAATATCGATAAATTCAGCCCTTCGGCTATTTACTCGTGGTACGTACATAAAATAATTTAAAAAAGTTGTTGACATACAAGATTGTGCTGCGTTATAGTTTCTTCGCTGCAACACACTATTAACTTCTAGGAGAATACTATGAAATACCAAATTAATTATATAAATGGTGAAACAGAAAAATTCCGCAAAAACGATTGGCAATCTTTTGAATCCGAAATTTGGTCAATTATTAGATATGTAAATTGCGGTACATCAGAATCAGATTATAAGATTTTTGTAGATGGTAATGTTGTCGATTTACAAACTGCCATGCAAGCTGCAAGTTTTGCTAGAAAAGAATGGGAATTAAAACGAGCAGAAACAAAAAAACCAATTCGTGTTTTGCATGGAGTAGCAAATCTACCTAGCAACTGGCATACAGTTTGGGTAAATAAATAATTAACCAGCAACCTACTAGGAGAATACTATGAATACAAATAAATCAGCAACAGTTCGTACAGTTTCTAAAGGTAGCCCATTCACAGACGCATACGACCTTATCGTTGAAGTCTTAGTAAATGGTGAGTGGACATACTATCAAGGGTTTAACACGCTCTCTAACGATTACGCATATTCAGAAGCTCGTGCAGCAGAAAATCGTGCAAAGGCTGAACAATTGGGGAAATGCAATGCCTACTAATTTTGATGAAACTTTAGAGCAACGATACGAACGAGAATACTTAGATATGCTTGATATGTATGCAGAAATGACTCCATATCAAATATTCCAAATGTCAATTGAACTTAATAATGCACTAGCAAAGGTACAAGAATATGAAAACAAAGATGCACAATTGGGAAGTTGCGGAAATTGTTTATGCGCTAAGGCTATTAGCTGACAACTTAGACAAGAAGCCAAGAACCACTCAGGAGCAGGAAATACTAGATATAGCATACGAAGCGTTAATGATTGCTCCTAGAGAAATCCACGAACTTGTTAATATTTTAGAATCTAATGATAACTATGAATAAATTGCTCAACACTAACGATTTCTTTGCACAACATCCAATATTATGTGGTGTAATAATGCTTCTACTCTACATTTTGGCTTGCTCAATATGACCGATGAAAAGAACATACTTTACAAGAAGGACTACGTTCCTGCGGCTAAGACGGATATTCGTAAAACTTTTGCTAAATTTAGAAAGGAGCAAAAAGCGGCTACAAAAATATCTACTTCTGAGAAAACACAACTTACCAATATTGTTCAGTATAAAAAATTCAGATAAATAGGAATCTACTATGAATAACGACTATCAATTGCAAGAGCAGCACGAACAGCAGCAATGGCGCGTATATAGCAAGCTACAGAAAGCCAGAGTTCTATTACAAGAACAGCCATTAAAGAAGTCTGGATTCAATTCTTATGCAGGTTTCAAATACTTTGAGCTTGGCGATTTCCTGAAACAAGCTAATGTTATTTTTGATAACTTAGGATTATGCCCAGTCTTTAGCATTAGCGAAGGTATAGCTACATTACGTATCTTTGACTCAGAATTCGGTGGCGTAGTTTATTTCCGCAGTCCTACCGCAGATGCCTCGAATGAGAAAAGCAAAGCACCGCCGATCCAGTCGCTTGGTTCAATGCATTCTTATTTGCGCCGTTACCTGTACCTAAATGCGCTTGAGCTTATAGAGAACGATGTAGTGGACGCTACTATCGGGAAAGATGAGCCACGATCAGCCAAGCCTATTACCGTAGATGTATTCGATAGCATGGATGATGAGACTAAAGAACTCATCGAAAACATAGCTATGGATGTACGTATGCTTATGGAACGTAACGATATGCAGGGAGTCATTGATTACATTAATCTGCAAGAGTTTGACGCAGATACAAAGACTGCATTCTGGAGTAGGTTAGATAGTAAAGAGCGCAGCGCAATTAAGAAATTTTCAACAGGGAAATAATATGACTGAATTTGATAATACAAACCGTGGAGTTTTATACCGGAATGAGAATAAAACGAGTGAAAACCATCCAGACTATTCAGGTAGCGTCAATGTATCTGGTACTGATTTCTGGTTATCTGGTTGGCTTAAAGAATCCAAGAAGGACAATAAAAAGTTCTTTAGCTTATCGGTACGCCCAAAGAATGACGCAGCGTCTAAGCCAGTCAATAAGCCAGTAGTAGTGGCTGATCCTGACGAAGATATTCCTTTCTGATCTCGCAGCCACACTCCTCCGTGGCTTTAACAGGGGCTTAGGCTCCTGTCTTTTTATTCTGGAGTAACTATGAAATTATTAGATGTAATTAAGAAGATTTACGGTATTAATAATGACGCAGAACTATGCCGTACATTAGATGTACCTCCTCCAACTATAAGCAAGATTCGTAACGGGAAAATCAATGTATCAGCAGACATGATTTTAAAAATCCATGAAGTTTTAGGTATGTCAGTTAAAGATATTAGAAAGCTGTTATGAAAGTAATAATGTATGTAGTAGCGTTTCTAGGGCTTATATGGCTGTTTTCTGGATTGGTTACGGATAGGGTACAGGCATCATATAAGAAAGGCTACAGGGACGGTTTTAATAGCCTTGCTATCGATTCTCAATGCTCTGCTTGGCTAATGAATTCTGATCTTAAAGAAGCCAAACAAAGAATCTGCGGAAAATGACAGAAAGTGACATTAAACGATGAATAACGATCAATTCTTTGGATGGTGGAATGGAGACGATTTAACTCTAGACAATGATTTCCCTAAAGATAGCCCTATATGGTGGGCATGGGAAGGCTGGCAAGCTGCATTGCGCGAAATGAATAAAGAAGCTGAAAAGAATGGCGAGCCATTTTGCCAACGCTGTGGAGAAGTTAATCCAGCAGAAATACATACGTGTACACCTATAGAAAACCTCACGACCGAAAAGAATATACAAACTTCGGACAATAATGACTAAGAATCCACGCAATCGTAAGGAAGATTATGACTGGCAAGCCATAATTGATGGCAATAGAATTGGGATAACTAACGTCATTAGAGGCATTCGTAATGGCGAAGTAGATGAATTAGAGTTAGAAAAGCTCAATAACTTCGTGCAATTCTCATTAGCCCTGATGCAGTTATCAGGACCAGATAAATGGGCAAGAGCTAAAATGAACGCTGAGATGATGAATTACATAAAATCTATTGATTCATAGATTCGTAGCTGTTGACGCAATCTTGCAATTTCTAGATCACGCTCGTTTAATTTTTTTTGCAGACTTTCACTTAATGAGTAAACTGCTGCAATTTTCTCAAACCGTTGCTTATGATCCTCAAGCATTACATTGAATAAACGCTCAGACGCATCAATTTGTTTTTGAATAAAGTCGGACATATAGCTCTCCTACACTTCAATAATTTTACCTCTGAAATATACAATACCTTCTGAGATTACTTCACATAGCTCTGGAGGCATCAACTTACCCTGCCAGAACGTCAATACAGCAAAACCACTACGCCAGTTCTTAGGGTTATCCTCAGCATACTCAAACGCAGGATCATCTAAGTTAGCCATAGTGCCTGTATCTACACCGTATCTAGTTTTCTGAGCACCCATATCTGTCCACGGCGTAACCTTTAATGAGTGCAAATGCCCAGTCACAAACGAGACACCTGATTTCAACGTATTGTTGTATACCGCATGAATTCCGTTATGCCATCTATGTTTAATCATCGTATGCTCATTAACCATAATACTCGTGCTGAACTGCCATCGAGGAAAATGATCCGTTAGATTCATCCCATGTACACCTTCAAATGCAGTACCAGCCTGAGCCGCTAGACGAGTGTTAAACCGCATATCGTGGTTACCCCACGTAAAATGTAATTTAGCGTTCTTAGAAGCGTTCTCAATCTCACCTAAACGATCCTGACAGGCGTCTAGTTCCTGCTTAACTGAAGGCATCTTCTGCCATCCTATAGGGTCATGGCGGCTGATTGATGCACCGTCGAACGCATCTCCATTAATTACGACCATGCGAGGGGATAATTCAGGTATTAACTTAACGAAAGCCTTATGAGCCGTTGATATAATTCCCGGATAATAATGGCAATCTGATGCCACCATAATCACACCGTCATCTATCTCTACGTTAACTCTAACGCCATTATTAGGAATCGTTACATTAAAGGTAGGGCTTCGAGCATCGTTAGCAGTTAACACAATAGAGTGTTTACTCTCTATATCTCTACGCCTAGAGTGAGTATGCCGAATAGTTAATCCTAATGCTTTAGATACTTGAGACGCTGAGTTATACTGATTCCATACTTCAATAAATTCTTCGTCTGTAACTCTCATTAGTTCACCCTACGGATAAATTCACCGCACCAATCCGTTCGACCAGTAACCGGATAGCAACTATCATAATCGCCTTCCACTTCAATAATCGTAGGTGGGTATCGGTAGCAGAAGCCTACATCTTCTTTAGGCTCGCAAGTATAGAAAGCGCAGCTAATACAAGCTGGCATGCAGTCATCAGGTATTTTGATTTTAGGCATTTGATCTATATATCATATACTTATTGCAATCATATTACAAATTACATTAGATACATAGCTCGCTCATCTTTTCTTCTATTAACAAGTCCTTTAAGAACCTTACCGCCTCCTAAAGAATACTTTAAGAACTCATCAGCAGCACCATCATAGTCACCACGATTATGTTTCTGACGTAGAGTTGACCTCTGTAATGTTCCTAGCCCTACGTTAAAGCTAAAGCTGACCAAGCTATCCAACCAGCTTTGCTTAGTGCCAGCACTAGGACAATATCTAAGAACTCCACGTTCAAACCTTTTAAGGTCTTGAGCAAGTATGGCATCTACTTCTTCCATCGTTAATTTGCGGTTCCAACCATCTGGTATTTCCAGTAAGTTGCGTTCTTCAAATGGAACTTTGGCATGGTTAGGATCAATTACATGACCTACGCCAATCGTCCAGAGTCTTGCTGGACAACGATAAGGCTTTAATCTCACACCTTCGTGATGCTTTATCATTTCTAACGCTTTATGACTAATCATTTGCCGAAAGCACGACCACCAAAATGGAACGCAATAATCGAAGCAAATAAAGCCTGTGTTTCATCATCCCAGAGTTGGTTAGCTAACGTATTAAAATCTACGCCACTAATAATGCCTTTGTAGGCTAGTGTTGCATCAATAGCAACCAATAAGAAGAAGAAGCCATAGGTAATTACAGGACGCACACTAGCTCGTAAGTCCTTCATCCACTTAGATGTGCCTTCACTTAATGATTCATCGTGAGCGTAGATAGCACTCATCTCAGCTTGCTGTGCGTCGATTAGCGATACTTTCTCCGCAGAAGCAGTCTGCGTTCTAATCTCATCTAGCTTGATTTCTTCTATTTTTTGCTGTGCAGTAAATCCTGCTGCTGCTAACTGGAGTTCACGCTCAGTCTGAATTTGAGCAAGTTTTAATTCATGGCTCTTATCTGACTTATCTTGAAAGAAGTCTAATAACTTAGGCAAACCGCCCGATAGAAAACTTATTAAAGTAGAAACAAGAGTAAGCATTATTGTCCTTGCATTTCAGTTAACAGTTTTAAGCGTAATTCTTTCATCTTGCGTATTTCTTCGTTAGCAACTACGGTAGCGTTATTCATGTCCATATACATTACGCCCATCACAGGCAACGCTATAACGAGCACAATACACAGTACCAATATGGTGAGGAGTAGAGTGAACGGTATGTGTGACTCGTTCTGAGGAGTATCATCAGCCATAGGAACCACAATATTATGAACACTACCGCGATTATTGATGTCATCTGCTCCGCGATTTTTCTTCTTATACTTGCCCGTCGCCATACCGCCGCCTGTTGCTTTAGTAATTCCTGACGTTGAACCTCTGCTCGTTCTGCCTTAACTTTATCCCGCATTACCTCAAACTCAGACCAGATAGCACCTAGTTCCTTCGGAGCCTGATACACCATCATTTCACGTAGTTCAGTCTCTAGCCGAATCATTTCCTTCTGAGCCAATATACGATTAAACGCTTCTTGGTTTACCGATAGCTCAGGATCACGCACCTTCTTAGTCTTTAATTCTTCCTCGTGTACGTGTTTCTCAAGCTGCTCATGCGCTTTGAAAAATCCACCCAAATGACTACTAATGTCAGCAACCACATCTTTAGCTTTACCGTATGCATCAACCAATTCCATGCCATCAGCTTTAGCCTGTTGATACAGTTCACAGCCTTGTTTGATTGCACTTGCAGCCAGTTTTGCAGCAGCAAGAATTGTAAGTGGGTCCACATTACTTAGGTAGTTGACCGTTACCAGCTAACCAGATCATTAGACCTAGCGCACCAGCACCTACTATCCAGAATATCTTCTTTACAACTGACCGACCTACTTCTTCATAGATACGCTTAAATGCTACCTCTGCAGCACGTTCCGCGATATGGTCAATCTGCTCGTCAGTAAGTTGTATTTTGTCCATGTTAGGCTGTCCGTTTCCACATATAAACAACAATGTATGGTTGCAAGTTAGCGTTAGTAGCAGAGTCACCAGTTGAATTAATTGAGATACCTGTAGTTTGCGTGCTTGTGTTTGATGTACCTTGTCTAACAAGACCAGCCGATCCAGCATTTTGATCGATTGTATGATTTTGGAATCCTATTGTATGACTGTGACCCGGATCGCTAACTGAGTGAGTATGGCTAACAACAACAGCATCTTTAGAGCCACCAGTTTCTTCAAGAGTATCAAATGACGAATCACTTGCATTAAGACCAACCATTACACGACCAGCACCAAACGCAGTCCATGTACCAAATCCAAACAATGTAGCAGGGTTAGTGCTAACAGAGGCATTGATATATATTGAACCTACTGGATAAGCAAGAGCTATAGAGTTACCAACATAAGCAGTCGTAGCTACCTTAGTAGAGTTATCGTTTGCCGATTGAGTCGTAGCCGTAGCTGATGCGCCTAACGCTACAGTCGAGCTAAATACAGCAGCACCAGAGCAGGTAAATGCACCACCTACGACAAAATTATCAGCATCTGCGCCTGTTTGCTGATCTTTAAGCTGTGCCATTAATTCCCGAATAGCGTTATTAATTCCGCTTGGGGCACACCCTTCCGAAATGTTAATACCGCCAATATCCGTGTTATTGGATGCGGTAGCACTATATTCACTAATCTTGTTCTTTGCCATGATTTAACCTTTATTGACCATAAGTAGGCTGTAGCGTTTGCATTAATTGCTGTTGTTCAGCAGACATTAAAGCCCGACCAAATGCATTTCTAGCAGGTTGAGGCAAATAACCACCAGCAGTAGAAATGCCACCATAAATATTACCCAATAGTCCTTCCGGCTTTGCACCTAAATATCTCTGACCAAGAATATTACGTACTGGCTGAGAAGTAGCTAAATAAGCAGGAATTGCTACTGGTGACTGAAACAATAATGATAATGGATCACCATAAGACATTCTTTCTGATGTTCCGCTACTAGGGAATGCTCTAGGGAACGCACCACTCAATTGAGCAGCAGTTTCAATAGGCTCTTTAGTAGTGCCATACGTAGGTTTCTTAGCCAACTCACGCGATAACTTAGATGCACTTACATTACCAGTATCACGATTAAACGCACTATCAATTAAATACCAATTAGATAGCGTTTTACGACCATCTTTAAACTGGTCTAATGTTGCTTTGCCATTAGTACGCATTAAATTAGCTGGACTTGATAAGTAATCTTCAATTGACTGTTCAAATGCGCTACGAAGCGTTTTAAATGCGTTAGCAGCTTCTCCAGAGCCAGATTTCTGTGCTTGGAATAAGTTGTTACCAATAGCTTTAGAACGGATAAATGCCTCATCACCAGATATTGATTGAGTGCCAAAACTCTTATATTCATTTAATACACGAATAGCTTTTTTATCATCAGCACTAAGTTGTGATTTAGGTATTTTATTTAATCTACTTAATTCACCATTTACTGTTTGTACAAATTTTTGATCGCCTTGTATTGATGGAACTTTTTGTAAAACTTGATAATTATTAAGGGCAGACTTAAATGCAGTTTCCATTGACTCATTAGTTAAATCTGCTGATTGCGGTATTTTAATTAGACTTTTTGCAATGTTATTTGTCTGGTTTTGATTGTTTTCTTCAAGACGAGTAAATGCTTCTCTAGCAATAGGGAAACGAGACTTAATGCCTTCTCTTAATCCACCACCATAGCCAGTAATTTGTGTAGGATCGAGTTGGAACCCTTGCTCTAATGCTCTACGAGCTACTTCTTGTTGCTGTGGAGTTAAGTTAGGCTCTAATTTTGGAGCCAAGCCAAGTTGACGCAATAAGAATTGTGAGCCTCCACCAAAGACTGATCCTAATGCTGCTTTAGATGCAGCCTCAGAGCCACTTTCTGATGGGGTAGTCAAAGAATACAATGCACCACCACCAATAGCTTGTGGGACAGTTGTAGGAGCTAACGCGCCACCTAAAGCCTCAGCAGTTCCACCAACAAAAGGAATATTCTTAGCTGCTTTAAGTCCAGTACCACCCATTAAACTAGCAAGGACATCAACCATAGTGGAACCTGCAATCTCACGACCACCAGTAGGACTCATTGATTGATACGTAGGAGACATTACAGAACGTTCTTGCTGTACTCTAGATTCATACTGCCTCATTTGCTCTGGAGAAGTAAAACCTAACATTTCTCCAATACGCATACCCATGCCAGTTATACCTTCACCAGCCTGTGATATGCGTTTCTGAGCACCTGAAATTACACCACCTTCTTGTGGCTGTTGCGACTGTTGTATTTTTTTTATTTCATTAGCAAACAAATTAGCAGACGTAGTATCTCCAGCCTTGTCAGCTTCAAGTAATGCTCTTTCTAAGTCTTGTAGTGTTATAGCCATAATTAACCTTATTGAAGACCATATCTGCGTCTAACATCAGGAGGTAACGAACTTCCTGCAGCTGGAGGTTTATTAAATGTATTTAACCTTTGCAAATCTTCTGGAGTTAATACAGTTTCATAGCCAGCAGTTTTTAATTGATTCTGAAATGCTTTTAATGAATATGTACCATCTTCAATCATCTTAGCTTTAATGTCTGCCGCTGCTGCTGCTCTATCTGCAAATCGTTGTGTGTATGTAGCCAACAATTCACGACCTTCAGGATACTGAGCTAAAGAAGGAATTGCAGACATAAATTGCTTTATCTCAAAGTCTGAAGTAGCACCGGAACCCTGTACACGCAATGTAGGAGCAATTTTAGCTCTTAGAGCCTCAGCAATACCAGCAGCGGTTGATATTTTTGCAAAATTAGTACCGGGGAAATATGGTCCTAATTCAGCTTTAAGTTGATCTAATTTCCCACCTTGATATGGTTTCAACACATCAACAATAGCCCTAACATCACCAGCAACAGCTAAAGCACCTTCAGCAGCACTTTCAGCAGCTACTTGTGCTTTTGCACGTTCTACAGCAACAGTCTTTTGACCCATATCTATAACTGTAGCTCCAGATTTACGAAGTTGTTTTTCGCGTTGCAATAAAACAGCGTTAAGCCGCTTCATTTGATCTGCATTAAGTTCATTTAATGGTGTCTTAGGATAAAGTTCAGCAGCAGTTCTACGAACTTCATTAGTGTAATCAGTTGTTTTTTGCTTAAATTCAGTTGCTTCTTTGCTTAATGCTTCTGTCTTTGCAATTAATTGATCCATAGTTAAAGAACCAGCATTTTGCTGTATATCATCAACACGACCAGCATATTCAGGAGGAAGTCTTTTCTTTAAGCCAGAAAAGTCAAATTCTTCAACTGATATTTTATTAATTTGTTTAGTAATTTGTTCTAAAGATTTATTAGCATTATCAATAATATCTTTAGCTCTTGGATTTCCAGCAAATTGAATATCAGAATATATTCGCATTTGATTAAGTAATGCATCTTGCTGTGCTATTAATGGTGCTGCTCTGCTTGTTTTTGCTGTGACATTTACACCCTGAAGTTGATTTTCTCCAGCAGCAACAACTTGTTGAGCAATTGGTGCTTCGTTAACTGGTTGAACAACAGCTTCTTGTGGAGCAGCAACTGGTACTGGTGCAGAAGGAGCAACAGCAGCAGGTTGAACTTGTGGTTGACCACCTCTAGCCGCTTCTTGAATTGGCAATAACTCAGAATACAGTTTCAATGCCTCAGCAGGATTAGCTCGAATATATGCAACTTTTAAAGGATCATTCTTAATTCGTGGATCATTTATTAAGCCTTCGATAGCTTGCTGAGTTTGAGCAGTTTGTTGCATTTGAAGTCGCATTTGAGCCAACTTCTGAGCGTTAGCCATCTGCTCTATACCGCCTTGATATGCCTGACCTGATGCACCGTAACCTGCACCTAAAGCACCTATAACATTTTGCAGTCCAGACCTTCTAGGACCTTGTTTACTCATACCTTGAGCCAATGCAGCAGCCGCGCCTAATAAGCCAGCAATATTAGATCGTTGTGATAATGCTTGAGACTGCTCTGGTCCTAGTAATCCACTATAAGTAGGATTCTCAACACCAAATACATTGTAATTTGTAGGATTTAAGTAACTTAAGTAATCGCCGATAGCCATAAATTACCCCAATAACGAAATTTGTGGTGGACGAATAACAGTCTGTTGCTGAGGATTCAGTAAGCTCATGTAATCCATTGGCTGAATCTGACCTCTATTAACTTGTCCAGCAGGAGCGTATGGCATAGGCTGTTCTGGAGCCATTAAGTCTCTAGCTAGTCCAAATCCTATTTGTGATGTAGTAGGATTTTGATTCATAAATTTATTAGCACCACTAATAGTATTTAAAATACTTTGACCAAATCCACCACCACTAGCAGGATTTACAACACCATTCATACCGCCAACTATTTGGCTAGTACCAATAAACGGATTTCCAGCCATTCCGTTACCAATAGCACTAACAAAAGGATTGCTAGCTGCCGCAAATGGAGCAGCCTGAGAAACAATTCCGGGCAATGAAGCAGCCGCAGCCTCAGCCGCAAATGGAGCCGCTAATGCAGTAGTGCTTGCAAGAGCAGGAATAGAAGCCGCTACCGTTGGAACAAGTTGAGAAGCAATAATACTTCCGCTAACTGGATCAGCCATTATTTACCCCCTTGTGGTGTCGCTTGCTGCACCGTAGTTGAACCCTGCGGAACGCTAGAGAATAGGTTAGCAAACTGACTTAATTTAGCTTGTGGTAGGTTTTGCTGGAAGTTAAAGCGATTCATTGCATCTTGCAGTTCAGCAGCACTCTGAGCCTCTCTAGCACCACCAACGCTAAGTAATCGCTGTATGTCAGCATAGTCCTGAGCAGCCATCTGAGGAGCAGCACCAACAGCCGCCATTTGACGAGCACGTTCAGCTTCAGCCGAGTTATATGCTAGTTGACCGCCTTGTTCCGCTAATGCACGAGCAAAGATGTCTTGAGCCTGACCTGTTTGCTGACCTTGAGCAGCAGAACCATAACGCCCCATTGACGATGCACCTGACTGTAATTTCTGGATGTTACGCAGATAATCCTCACCTGCTAGACGATTCGTCTGCTCTAAAGCACCCGCTAGGAATGGATTAACGCCTCGTCCTTGAATCGTTGCTAATGTCTCAGCCTGTGCTGCCTGAGTAAGCGGAGAACCTGCCATAGCTCTTTCTTGAGCCATACGCAAGGCTTCCTGAGTCTGAGCCGAAGGAGATACGTAAGTCTGACCGGGGAAGAATGTAGGAGCCTGAGACTCATATAGCCGCTTACCTTCTTCTAAGCCATAAGTAACATACGGAGCAATCGTAGGATCGATGCTCGTCGTTGTCGTGCTTTTTTGAGTACCGCCGCCGCCACCACCCATATTAAACCTCACTAATCCATTGTCGTGGACGGAATCCGTAATCAGCCGCCCTTTTAGCCCAACCCCGCCTATGGCTAGAAAATGTTATGTATTTAACCTTAGCTTCAGCAGCCATGCCTTTTATGTATTTTAAGGCATTTTCGACAACATCATAACTATTTTCTAACGAATAAGCAGCCCATAGATGCATAGTCTCACCTTGTGGTTGCAGGACAAAGAAGCCAGCGTAGTGGTTATTCTCTATCAGTACAAACAACAGACTCTTTTGATTGAAACAGTCTGTATATACATCTTCAATAATCCAGTTTTCTGGACTCCTACTTTTAATCTTCTCTAAGCCAGTTCTTACACTAGCCCACCATTGTCTTAGTTCCTGCGGAGCAATATATCTATACTCCATTAACCCACCACAATGTAACCATACGTTTTATTCGCTGTGTTGTTAGACCAATGTGTCAGGGTAGCACTTCCTTGCGTCTGACTACTAACATATACATTAGTAGAAGCATTAGGAGAAATATAATTTAATGTCGTAATAAGTGATGCTGTACTCGGTCTAGTCGGACTAGTCTGAGTTCCAAAATGCTGCAAACTAATAGCCGCATTAGTAGCTGACCAATAAATCTCAATATAGTCACCAGCCGATAACTCTAGGAAATAGTTCCACCCTGCAATGGTATGACCATTAACGCCGCCATGACTATTAGGAACCGATATAAAGCCTGTCGATCCTGTAATGTCTGTTCCGTTCTTTCTTAACCAAACGCTAACATCGTGCAACTGACTATCTGTATTAACAAACTGACCTGACCATTGCAGATTATAAATACCAGTATTCCTGACATTCATCCGCGAGCTATTCGACAGATATACCGCATTGGAATAGTCAGTAGTATCCAACGTCATCGCTGTGGCAGTATTAGCCGTTATAGACTGGTCTACAAGGCTCTGAAACGCTCCATAAGGCATCGAATCAGTGTAAGCAGCAGCAGATACAGGAACTAGGAAAATCAAGCTCTCCTTGCCTATACGACCGTCATACAGCGTTGTCGTTGTGGCATTACCAGTCGCTAAAGTAATCGTTCCAGTATTGTTCGTCTTACCGTCCATAATCCCACGGACAACCTCAGATACAGCACGTTCGTCAGCACCGAATACAGGTAAAGTACGAAACTGTACTGATCTAGTCATCGATTACCCTGTTGAGTAATTTCAATCTCACAACCTACAATAGTTTCCCAATTGGCATTAGTCGGAGTTACCTTAATACGATGGTAATTACCGTTAGCTCTCAATGGCACTCTGTTGTCTGAGTCTGGTGTAGCTGTTGTTCCGAATTCGACGCTGTCTGACAATAGTTTTCTACTGGCAACTGCGACTGACGCGATTCCATTATCGATAATAGGTTTTGCCAATGTGATAATAGAACGTCCAATGTCAATGTCTCCAGAAGTAATATAAGCAGCTTGCAATGCACCAGAGAAAACAACAATTCTCTGATTTCTAACACCAACGAATATAAGCTGACCACCAGCCCAAGTACGTGAATCTAACGGTATCTGCTCTGCCGTGTTATCGATACTTGGCAATGTGATTGTGCAATTTGAAGTAGTGATAGTCGCGCCAGTTGCTGCCGTAAATGTAAATACATTCGCATTAGTTCTTGTTACTGCAAATACTCCATCTACTCCAGCACCAGAAGTAGCGTCAAAAGATACATAAGCACCAGTCTCTAACCCATGATCCGTTACAGTAACAGTAACAGTAGTGCTACTTTGTGTATACGTACCAGTTTTCTGGTTTGTAGTATCAAAATAATAAATATCTAACTGCTCAAGTGTGGCACTAGGAGTCAGACCATAGGCTAGGAAGTTAACGTCAGTTGAACCGTAGCTCCACTTATTCAGATCAATAGAGTAGTACAGCAAGAATCTGCGACCGAAGTTATTCTTAAAGTTCCAGATAACTAACTTACGTACTGGATCAATGGTTGCGCTCATACCAGTCTGAATTTCACTCAAACTGACATTATCAAAGAACCAACGATTAACCTTCTCTACTCCGATATTCTTAACTGACTTACCATCGCAGACATAAAAGCCATCATCAGCTAAAAAGTAAGTTAAATTCCCAAACTGAGCGATAGAACCGTTAGACATACAGCCTAACGTCCTAGAAATAGCGTCAAATTGGAAGAAGAACGGACTGCCTGCATACGTCATACGATAGATAGCACGCTCTAAAAAGATTAGACCGTATTCACCACCTGCTAGACCTGTAATGTCACCGCCATCAGGTACTATCTGAGAGTCAGACTGAGAAGCAGCACCCGGAGTCCAATCAGTCTCGTCATTAATATCTGACCAGTAGACCTTATTTTCCTCACCACCTACGTTAGCCGCTACAACAAAGTCTCGAACTACAGTTACAAATTTAGCAGCAGGAGCAGCAGCAGCCAAGTCAGCAAAGTAAGTCGATGATCCTAAATCATAAGCCTGTAACTGGTCTGCACCATTAGCCAGAATCATCTTAGAGCCAAACTGAGTAATATCCCATGACTCAACAGTAGAATAGCCAGTAGTGGTTAAGGCATCTAAGCCAGTATTACTAGGATTAAACTTGTAAATCTGTGTAGCACCAGCAGCAAATAGCGTAGATGCACCAGAAAACTTACCCGCAAATGCTACCAATAAGTTCTGACCTGCATTAGATGAGTAATCTACAGCCTCACGTAACGGAGCATAGCCATTAGTAACTGGATAACAATTATAGGCATCAGTTATTGCACCAGTAACACCCGGCTGATCTGGCAACCACTCACCAAAAATAATCTTTTGCTTTGCCATTACTGTCTAGCCCAATTAGTTGATTCTGGAGTTACTACAGTCCATTGGTAACCAATAACATCACCAATTACACCCACATCAGCATTAGCAGTAATAGCAGCAGTCCTAACAAATATACCTGTGCCAAGAGCAGTAACTAACGCATTGCCAGTAATACTTCCATTACCAACAAGAACTGATGTACCGTTAGCTGTGACAGTTGTAACAGAAGTAATTGCTGCTGTTCCTACTTGAACATTAGCGACATTAATTGATACCTGAGCATTGCCAGTAATGCTTGCAGCACTTGTAAATGTCTGAGTACCTATAGCCGTTACAGTAGCAGTACCGACAATAGAAGCACTAGGCTCAATATCCTCGTTCTCGCAATACCCACCAACCCAATAACCTTTTACTACGTATAGATCAGGAACGCATAGAGCAGTTACAGTCGCATTACCTGTAATAGACGCAGTTCCGAAAGTAAAGTCTACTGCCCTTGCTGTTACTGTAGCAGTAGCCGTGATAGATGCTACACCGCCAGTATCTTCATTCTCGCAATAGCCAGCATCCCAATAACCAGCAGTTACGTATAGATCAGGCTGACTTAGGTCACCTTCACCATAGCCCTGAACCCAGTAGTCGAAGTCGACATAATTTGTAGCCATTACAATCCACTAATCTGCTCTGACGTTAATGTCTGAACATCAGACGAAGTAATAGTATTAATTTGAATAGATTCTAAGACAGATACTTCAACTGTGGCTATTTCTTGTGGCAAAGAAAACTCAACCCATCGCTCCTCTGACTGACTCCAAGACCAATTACCCTCAGGTTTAGGATCACGAATAACCCAACCCGGTGGATACCACCACACTACCTCTTTGCCAGCAGGACACTCAGGAGCATCAGCCACCTCAATCCATCCATCTGTGCCATCTGTCTCAGGCTTAGGTATAGAACCATTTTTAGAATACATAAGTCACCTATTGGGTAAAAACATTTCCTTTTGCAAGGTTTTGACTTGCTGGAATAATTGATAAATTGTTTTCTACATGCAAACCACAAACATTCTTTCCTCGCAATGGAACAATATGGTCAACATGATGTTTTACAAAAGGGTTTATGTAATCCATAAATTTAGCCATTCCGTATATTGTTTTTATTTTTTCTTTATTAGCCCATTTAACTGTTCTGTTTACAATAATTTCCTCTCTTTGTCTTGCCCTTACTTTATACGGAGTAGGATTTTTGTAATACCTATTGCGATCATATTCTCTTGTTTTTTCTATGTTATTTAATCTTTGTTGTTTTGTTTTTGCATTAATTTCATCTTTATTTGCCTCATATCTTTCTTTAAAGTATTTACTAAAATACTTTTTCCCCTTTTCTGTATTTCTCCAATACAACATATAAGCATTATCTTTTTTTCTTTTCTCAATTTTTTTATTGTGCTCTAACTCAAGCACAACATTATTATCATTAAGTAAAGATAATTGCTCCATGTCATTGAACAGGAAAGGCTGCGGTAGGCGCAGTAAAGTTTGCTGTGTATCGTGCGTAACCTTTTGTTATACGAAGGTCATCTAAATAAGCGTTAATACCTTGACTTCCATCTGACGTATTTGCGCCGACACCAAAGTTAGTGGTAACAGTCCAATCATTTGTATCTGTACCTGTAGCAACGCTTGTGCCGTTTACATATATCTTTGTCTGGTTAGTTCCAGTACCTTCTCTAACAATAGCTACATGAGTCCATGTTGAAGTAGTCAAAGCTGTGTTGTATGCAAGTACGTCACCAACTCCATATTTATTAAGCGCAATTTTTGCATTGTTTATAGCAATAATAATTCCATTAGTAGCATTTGCTCCAACAACGTGATATGTACCAGCAGCCAAAGAATTAGGATATATCCAAAATTCTATTGTGTACGCTCCTGTTCCAAATGTGTATAGAGCATTACTTGGAAGTTTTAAATAATCACCAGTTCCATCAAACGCCATGCTAGTAGTACCCCACTTAGCCTGTGTCGTGCTTACCTGTGCATTGCCTACAGTCTCTAATACATTCTTAGCAGTAGAGTCGTATATGCCAGCGTTGGTTGCGTTAAGCAGTAATGATGTGCCGCTAATAGCAGTCAGCAAAGCTGTTGGTGGCGTAAATGCAGCCGTATAGACAGCAGTTCCTTTGACAACACGAGCGTTCGCAATGTATCCGGGAAACGCCTCACCACCGCTGTAGTTACCACCTATATTACAAACTGTATTTGTGCAATTTAATGAATTTGATGTTGAACCGGCTGATACTCCATTGATAAATATTCTAAGCGTACCGCTTGCGCGTGTTACTGCAACGTGCATCCATGCGTTTGGAGCCATCGTAGCAGTACCATTTAGGATTCCTCCACCAGAGTTTGCTACATAGGGTGTGGTTGTGGAATATAAGCCAATTTGATAACCGCTAGTATCATTAGCAGCACGAAAATCAAATATTACCTTGTTGCTCGCCGAAAGAGATGTTGGGTAAACCCAAGCTTCAGCAGTAAAATCACCAGTGCCGAAAGTAAATGCGGCATTGGATGGAGTGACTAAATAATCCCCACTACCATCAAAATACCCACTACCACCTACTACAGCAGCATCGTATGCAGCAGTAGGAGCAAATGGGCTGAAGGCTTGGACGGATGGTGTGCCGTTAGCAGTAAGCGTTATTGGACTTGCGCTATTATCAACAAAACGGTTTGATTGACACGTTAATAGAGTTGTTCCAGAAATTGCTGTTAGTGGCGTAGTGCTTGGAGTAAATCCAGACGTATATACCGCCGATGTAACTGTTCTAAAGTTTGATATATAGCCTCTAAATTTACCGCTACCAGTATCAGAACCTATTTTTGTTGCGCTCGGTGTGGCAGTTGATGCTCTTGTATATGTTCCTGACGATACGCCGTTTATATAATAAGTATTGTTAGAGCCACTTTTTACAAAAGCAACGTGATTCCAAGCATTTAGCGTTAGACTATTTGTAGATGCTCCAAGCAAAACTCCAGCAGTAGTGTCATAACTATTTAATGTCAAAAGACCAGATGGGATAAAAAGATTCCATCCAGTTCCACCGCGAGTATCATATATTGGGTTATCAATAGATGATGTAATTGTTGGAAATACCCAAGCCTCTACTGTGAAGTCTCCAGAACCACCAACACCTGCCGTAGTTGAACTTAAATGACTACTTCCATCTAAAAAATTACTCCACCCTGTCTGACTAAACGGCGTAAACGTACCCTGCGTAGTATTACCATTTCTAGTAATAGTGAAGTTGTTAGTGCTAGAGTCTAAGAACGTATTGTTTTGCGCTCCGTTAGTGCTGCTAGTGTTAAGCAGTAACGTAGTCAGGTTAAAGAACGCATCGACTGCTGTTGCTATCGTTGTTTTGGCAGCAACAAACATATTCATAATGCCACTCATGACACGTTTCCTGTAATAGCACAAACCGTTCCGCTAATGAACAACACCGTAGCAATACCGCGAGTTGCTAGAGTTACCGTAGCTTTATCTGCATCAGTACCAGCAATGTAAGCTGTGGTAATTGTGCAGGTAATCGTAATGTTGCCACTCGTATTATTAAAGATAGAGATTGCGTCACCTTCAGCAAATGTTGCGTCAGGAATTGTTATAGAGCCACTTGTACCTACTTGTACATACTTACCTACATCACCTACAGCTAACGTGTAAGAGCTTGTCTTAGTGCCTACAGGCGGTAAATCACGGTAGCCAATAGGGTTAGTGCCATCCACCGTACAGTTAGTTAGTGTGCCTGAACCCGGAGTACCTAATGCGCCAATAGTTGCACTTGTTGCAGTTAAAGCACCAATAGAAGCACTTGTTAATGTGATAATTGAAGCACTACCACCAGATTGAATCTTGTCTGTATTTAGGTTCGTAAAGTTAGCATCAACCTCAGCATAACTAAGAGCAGAACCTTTGCCAGCACGAGTAACGATAGATGACATAATTTACCCCTTACGCCAAAGTTACGGTTAGATTCGTAGCAGTTATCTTAAATATATCACCAGTTGATATAGTCTTACTTGTATCTAATGGTGAGTGATAGAGCAGATTACCTGCTGTTACCGCATCACGAATACCGATGTGAGTAATTGTTCCCCATGTATTTGTACATTGTGGAAACTCAATCGCAGAGCTATTAGACGTAGCACCGTTAGACGGAGCACTAAACGTAATAGACTGACGAACATACGATCCACCTGTAACCTCAGTACCAGTATCGGCATCGGTAGGATCGTTAGTGTACAAAGCTAAAAAAGTAGTAGTCGGCGCAGTGTAGGAAGTACCACGCAGAGTGCCGTTAATTAGCGCATTTTCGAGATAGTTGCTTATTTCTGCCATGATTTACCTCACTGACATTGACATTGGTTGACCACCGTATTCACCATTCTGGTCGGCAGTAGAAATTGCTGTAATGCTACGATCATACAAAGCAGCCCATGTCTGAAGTCGTGCATCATTCATCAAATATGGTTCAGCTTCGCCCAATGCCGCATACAGCAAAGCATCAGGATAATTACTTAAAAATACGTTAACAATATTAGTATCAGATAGATACTGTGGTTTCCCATAATATAACATTTGTATGCTGTAAACGCTATCAGGTATAGGAGCAAACTGAATCTCTGAAGCCAGAATCGTGTAATTCAATGGCTTACCTGAATCAGTAGTCCTAGCTATTGCATA
>Ga0247723_1000527_pt1 | contig 26214 bp, 37 predicted proteins | sample MSEWelMarce5H_FC_FD_189079 | JGI IMG/M metagenome (GOLD analysis project Ga0247723, IMG submission 189079) | Subsurface sediment microbial communities from gas well in West Virginia, United States - MSEEL Well Study Marcellus 5H_FC | ecosystem: Environmental > Terrestrial > Deep subsurface >... | reverse complement strand
AACTGAATGAGATTCGTACCAAAGTTGATACAAAGATGTTCGGTACTGGAAGATTCAAGTATAAAGTTGTTGAAGGGCATATGCGCCAGAGAGCAAAGAATCCTCCAGACTTTTTCAATGTAAATTTTGAGATGAGACTAAAGCCTGAGTCGGTGCAAGGCGCATTTGATAAAGAATATGAAGTACTTTACAAATCATCAAAAGACGTTGGTAACATTGATAAGAAAATTGATCAGTTGATTAAGGCAATTGAAGGCGCAAGTTTTAGTCGCAGAGCAGGTGCCGCAGTTGATCATTTCTTAAATAACAATACTGGCGAAGTAGTTACATTCACAGTCATTGCAGATGGTATCGCAGGTGAATCTTCTGGCGGTGAAGTTAAAGGTGACGTTACGCTAGAAGTGTACGCCACAAAGAAGGGTGGCAATCAAAGAATCATTAGCGGCAGCCTGCCGTTCTCACTCAAATCAGAATCGGTCACAGTTGCAAACTTATCGCCATATCGCGGTATGCTTGATATTGCAAAAGCAATCGGCATTCAATGGGATGCTGAAGACAAGTATGTTCGATTATCAAAGCCTTTTGTCGGACCAGTTGAACAAGCCGCAAAGTTTGCCTTGATTGAAGAGATGTATAGTGATTTAAAAAGTAGAATGATAAAAGAATCTGTTAAAACTACATTCACAGATAGAGCATTAGACTTTTTAGCAAAAAGCATTTTCGGTTCAGACTTGGCTGATGTTATTGATGTACAATCGGGCACAGTCAAAGAGATTACAGTTGACTACTATAATCAACTACGCAAAAACGTCACGCTAATAGCACAATCAAACGGCAATAATTTAGTCTTTGCAGACAAAAAAACTGGCGTTGCAATCTTTCAGATACGCACTAAATTGCGTCCCCCACCAGCGAATGAAGCAAAATTTTACCTAGAAGTTGGTAAAGGCATCTATTCAAAGTAAAAATCTTATAAATAAGATGTAACGCAGTTAGGCTACGGCAAACCTGTAAGGGATAAGTCTAAGGAAAACTCCATGAGAAAAGTTATTGTAGTTTACGGCGGTGGATTTCAGCCGTTTCATCAAGGTCATATGAGCAGTTATGAGGAAGCCAAACGCGCCTTTCCGTCTGCCGACTTTTATGTTGCATCAAGCAACGACACTAAAGTAAGACCAATTCCCTTTACAGATAAAAAATTCTTAGCGCAACAAGCCGGCGTTAAGGATGACTTTGTGCAGGTCAAACAACCCGTAAATCCAGAAGAGATTTTACGCAAGTATGATCCTGAAAAAGACATTTTGATTCTTGTGCGAAGTGAACGCGATCCTGTTAATTACACTAAGAAGGATGGTTCGCCAGCGTATTATCAGCCGTTCAAGAATTTAAAAGATTGCAAACCATTTGATCCTAAGACAGGTCATGGTTACATTTTCGTTACAAAGAAGAAAGATTTTTCCGTTGCTGGTGAAGTAGTTTACTCAGGCAGTCAAGTTCGCAAGATGTATTCTGAAGCGGATGACACGAATAGAGAAAAGATTGTAGGCGACTTGTACCCTAAAGCAACCAATCCAAAAAAGGTAAAAAAATTGTTAGATAAGTATATCGGCGGATTAAAAGAGGAGTTAGAAATGGATGAAGCACTCTCATTGCAAGGGCGTAGAAAACGCGCCATGCAGGTAAGACGTTTAAAAGCAAAAATGTTACGCGCAAGAGAACGTGCAATGCGCCGTTTCGCAAATCAACCAACCCTTACCAAGAGAGCAAGACGCCAAGCAGTCACATTCTTAAAGCGTAGAATTGGTGGTGGTAGAGCATATGCAAACCTATCACCTTCACAGAAAATTTCAATCGACAAAAAGATCGATAAGATGAAGAGCGTAGTTGGTAAGATTGGCTCTCGTCTATTACCTCAAGTACGCAGAGCAGAAATTCAAAGAAAACAAAATCAAGCGAGAACGAACGAATCATTCGTTGCATTGTTTGAGAAGCCAGAACTGCCACAAGATAAACACGTTGGTGGTAAAGAAGGTACACAACCAAGCAAGTACTACAAAGGATTAGACAAAGACACAAAAGAAAGACGCGATGCACATTTCAAGCGCATGGGTCCAAAGTCTGATTCTGATAAGTCTGCATACGCAGATGCACCAGGTGATAAAGAGGCAAGAGAAAAAGGTATGCCTCAGTCTAAGCACACTCTAAAATTCAAGCAAATGTTTGGAGAAGAAATTGGTAAGAAAGAAATTTCTCGCTTGGATCAATTAGTTCGCTTGGGACTTGCAGACAAGACTCTACTTTCAACAATTAAGAAAGCAATGTCTAAGATTGATGCTGGCGATACACTATCCACATCTGAAAGACAAGCAACACAAAATCTATTATCTACTTTGCTCGACATGGTGACAAGCCAAGATCAGTTGTTCAATCTTGCAAAAATGTCTTTGAGAAAAGAAGAGTTTGATGAACTGAATGAAGCCGCATATGTTGGTAACATTGGCATCATGGAACTTGCTAAGTTTTATCAGAAAGCAGACCCACGCCAAGTTGATATGTTCAAGAAATTATTGAACATGAAAGACTACAAACGCGCATGGGCATTAGTTCAAGGTGTAACAGGCACAAAACTTGTTGGTAAAGAATTCAGCGAAGAAGTACAAGCCATTGTTGAAAAGGGCGAGTATGACGATTACGAAGAATTAGATGGATTAGAGATGGCGCAGATTGAAGTAGCCAATCTTATTCAAGACGCAGAAATGCTTGCAGACATTCTATCTGAAATGGATGAAGAGCCAGAAGCATGGGTACTTTCAAAGATCACCAAAGCAGTTGATTACATTGAAGCCGTTACAGATTACCTAGAATTCGAAGACGATTATGATTACGATGACGAAGAAGGTGATGATGTTTATGACGATGAAGATGCAGAGTTTGAAATGAGCGATACAGACATGTACGAAGCATTGTCTGATATGTCAAAAGAAGAGATGGGCGAAGACTTATACGAAGTTTACGCCGCATTACATGAAGAGATTGAAGGCTTGAAAAAGAAAGCAGAAAAGTCTGGCATTGCATACAGCATTCTCAAGAAAGTTTATGATCGTGGTATGGCGGCATGGCAAGGTGGTCATCGTCCAGGAACAACGCCACAGCAATGGGCGTTTGCGCGAGTGAACTCATTCATCACCAAAGGCAAAGGCACATGGGGTGGTGCAGATAAAGACTTAGCATCTAAAGCAGGCGACAAGAACGAAGCATTTTCAGAGTTTGCAGAAACTCTTGAATGGGGCACAGATGAGTTGCGTAAGAAGTATGCAGAAGATACGCCAGGTCAACCTACAAGCGTAACTCTTGCTGATCATCTAAAAGGCGATCTGAATGATTTGTTTCAACAAAATTTAGAGAAGATCAAACGCGCACACGAAGTAAAAGAAGACACAGATGTGCATTCTGCTATTGATTGGCATACTGACAATAAAATTCCATTGACAGAGAATGTATTCCGTGTTGGTTCAAAAATGTATTTTGAATTGTATCGTGAAGCAAGAAAACTCTACAAAGAAGGCAAACTAGAACTACAAGGTATGGATAAATCTTTGATTGAAGATACAGACATTGGTACATTTGCATTCACCGAAGAAGGTCAACCTGTTCCTCTTGACTGCCCAATGATTGCAGAAGAGGAAGAAAAAGATATTGAGATTGGTAAGCCAAAGCGTGGCGGTCCAAAGAAATTTTATGTGTATGTTCGTAAACCAGATGGTGGTGTGAAGAAAGTCACATGGGGCGATACTACAGGTCTATCAGTTAAATTGAATGATCCTGAAGCAAGAAAATCATTCGCGGCGCGTCATCAATGCAGTATGCAAAAAGATAGAACGAGTGCCGCGTATTGGGCTTGCAACACACCACGTTATGCAAAACAACTAGGATTGAGTGGCGGTGGAAACTTCTATTGGTAACCCATACTCTGATAATCAGAGCAATGATGGATTCGTTCGAGTGTTCGATGAATCTGTTGACCCAATGGAACTTATATGGCATCGCGACAAAAAGGATCGAAGCGTACATGTATTAGAAGGAAGCGGATGGTTATTGCAATATGATGATGCACTACCGATTATCTTGGAAAAGAACAAAGTGTATTTCATAAAAGCAGAAACCTATCACAGAATTATAAAAGGCACCGGAAATTTAACCTTAAAAATAGTAGAGGAATAAAAATGAAACCAACAACATTAGCACAAAAATTTGGCGTACCACAATCTCTTGTGGATTACGTTACAAAATCAATTGAAGAAGAGACTGAGTATCAAGCCAAAGTCAAAGCACACATGGCTAAGAAAGGTATTAAGTCTTTGGGCGATTTGACTCCTGACGAAAAGAAGAAATTCTTCAACGATCTAGATGCCGCACACAAAGCAAAAAACGAAGAAGTAGAACAGACTGACGAAGCAGTTGTAAAAGGCAAAGGCTACGACAATCCAGATAATGAGCGTAAAGGTCCAGAAGGTAAAGTGCCAATGACAAGTCTATTGCCAGGTCACAGCGACAAGGCTGCCCGTCTTGCGGCTGTTCAAGCCAAAGGCAAACTTGTAAAAGGTAAAGCACAAAGCGCACCTCAGAAGGAAGACTACGAACTAACTCAAGAGGATTTGGATTTCATCAATTCACTTAACGAGAAGAAATAAATGAAAAACGCATTCACATCACAACAACTCGCTAAGATGCGAGATGAATACGGAAAGATTAGCACAATCGATCCGTCAGGTCCAGAGTATAAGCAATTAATTGCTATGCTTGACAAAATGCATATTGACAATCTTAAATCACTTGCGGGTGCAAAGATTAAATTCGTTTCTGGACTTGCACAGAATCGTGTGAATCGCGCCGCTATGAAAAAAGAAGAAGTGGACCTTGAAGAAGCAAAGTCTGCAAGTGGATATGAAATTTATCACAAAGATTATTCTTCAGCAGTACAGACGGCTATCAAACAAGCAGAGAAGCGTGGCTTTGAAGTAGACATGGATGACTGGCACGACAAAGTTGCTACTGGTCCTAAGAAGCCATCATCTGGTAAAACAAATTCATTCTCTATTAAGTTAAAAAAAGATGGTAAAGAATCTAAGAAAGCATTGCACCTTCAAGTGTACAATATGGACAATCAAAAGTATGAATTGAACATGTACATTGAATCTATAGAAGAAGCATGTTGGGATACTCACAAACAAGAGGGTATGAAAAAGAAGGGCGACAAGATGGTACCAAATTGTGTACCTAAAAATGAAGCCGCATCACCAGCACAGCAAGCCGCTATTGCAATCGCTATGAAGAAGGCTGGTAAGAAGCCAAAAGATATGAAAGAAGAAGACGCATACGACAAAGATGTTAGGTCAAGCGACAAACCACACGATAAAGAAGCCGCCGCAAAACGTGCAAAACTGGCCGCAATAGCCGCTAGAAAAAAGATGAAGGCTGAAGAGAAACATCCAGAAGATGTAAAAACTCCAGCAAATAAATTAGAACCAGAAGGCACAAAGAAGTGGCTTGCTACAAAGTTTAAAAAAGATATTAAAGAAGCAGAGGGTGGTGGCACCTCTATTCGCGGAACTGGCGATGCAACCGATGCAGTCAAAAGAGCGCAAGCAAGGCTCAAGTCTACTCAATTGCGTTTGAAGCATGAAAAAGAACGCGAAGCAATGTCAAAGCAACAGCAATCATTGCGAAAAGAAGAAGACGAGAAGAAAGAATATCCAGAGTTTAAGTCTGGAGGCAAGCCGCTTGCAAAGAAATTCGAAAAGGCTTTTGCAAAGATGGGAATCAAAACCAACATCAAAATGAAAACAGTTGGTAATGTATCCATCAACGAAAAAGAAGACAAAAAAGAAGACAACGGCAAAGAAGCATCCGCAAAGCAGAAAGCAGTTAAAAAGGGCGAGACACTAAGCGGTAAGCAAGAGCCAATTAAGATTGACCCTGAGATTAGCGACAACAAATAAAATGCTACCAGAAATTTACTGCGACATGGACCAAGTCCTTGTCAACTTCATGGGTGGTGCGAACGAAGCACTCAGACAGCAAGGGCTGCCTGACTTTGTTCATGCAGGAAAAGAAGAGAAGTGGGAGGCGATGAAAAAAGTGCCTAAGTTTTGGGCAAACCTACAACCAATGCCTGATGGGCTTGCGTTGTGGAGATTCATCAAACCCTACAATCCAGCAATTCTTTCTACACCATCCAAGAGGATGAACACTTGCAGACCAGAAAAGATTGAATGGATACGCAAGCATTTAGGTACTGTAAAGGAAATTCATCTAGTTCCTAGAGAACAAAAGCAGAATTATGCTCTTACAGTTGATGGTAAACCAAATCTATTAATCGATGATCATGTAAAAAACATCGATGAATGGGTCGCAAAGGGCGGCATTGGAATTCGACATATAAATACAATGAGAACGATTTCCGAACTTAGAAAATTAGGATACTAAAAGGAGAAAAACCATGGCACTATGGGGAACAAGAGATTCATATTCAATCACGGGTACTGCTAACGTAAGCAACTCTGTAGCAACAACTACAGTTACGGGAAGCAATACAGCAACATTTATAACCGAAATAGATATTGGCGATGCGCTAGTTATCGCTGGTAAGCGTAGACAGGTTACTGCAATTTCTGCGGCTAACTCATTGACTATTGCTACTGCATGGGATGGTGCAAACCAGACCGGCGCAACGATTACTGGTCAAGACGTACCTAAGTATGTTACTGCGGCTGAAATTGCTTCAAATAACATCATCGGTGTTGACGATACTGAAGCGTCACTTGCCGCAAACAAGGCTCGCGGTATCAACACACCAGGTTGGACTAAATTCGTCACTTATACAGACATGCACGGAACAACACGCTACAAGACAGAACCACTAGTTGTAATGTCTTCAGCAGTTACATCCGATGCACCAGATGACACTATCGCCGCAGATAGTTAATCGACACATTGGCCTGAGTCCCAGGAGTAGCATTCCCCTTCAATGGGGTTTATAAGATATAGGAGAAAAAGATGGCAGATAAAAAAGTCACGCAACTAACAGCATTAACAGCGCCAGCAAATACAGATTTGTTGTTGATCGTTGATGATCCATCAGGCACACCAGTCTCGAAGAAGATTGAACTCGGTGACTTGTTTGGCGAATCAGCACAGACAGTATTCAGCAATATTGATATTACTGCAAATACTTCATCAGCAACCGGCACGACAAAGATTGGTGGTAACACAGTTATTGTTACAGCACCATCAGGTTCTACATTTACCGCAGGCGTTGTAATTAACGAAGACGGTACTGCAAGTAACACTCGCATCGAATCTGATACACAAACCAATATGTTCTTTGTTGATGCAATGAACAATCGAATCGGTGTTAAAACTAATACGCCTACCGTTGCATTTGACGTAAACGATAGCAAGATTCGTATTCGTGGTATTAGTTCTGTTGCTACATCAAATGCAGCCGCAGAGGGTTGGAACACAGGTGAGATTGGTTGGGATTCCAACTACATTTATGTTGCGGTTGGTTCTACTGGCGCAAATTCGATCCTGAGGGCTACATTAACCGGCTTCTAAAATGATTCGGAATGAAGATGAATTTGATGAGTATGCAATTAACAATTACAGAAATCCTAATTGCATATCCGTACTAGAGTATCTTGAAGACTTGAATAAAATCAAGTACATTAAGAGACTCATTAACAAGTACGCAGAAAAAGACGAGTTGAGAGAAAGATTGATTTTAAATCATATTATCTTTCTCTCAAATGTTTTTGGTGTAGAAGCAACTGTTAATATGCTGAGGTTTAAGATAGGCGATAAGAACAAATACATTTTGGATAGTTTTTTGATTTTCTTAGGCTATATTGCAAACAAAGAAGTTTTGTATGATGATCACTTATTAAAAGAGATACAAAAAAGAGTATGGCAAACTTAGTAGATTTATATGTTGTGTATCGAATCTTGCGTAGATTGACGCAACCATTTACCGATTGGGAAGCATACAAACTCGGTGTGATTGATGCTGAAGGAAACATTTTAAAAAAAGGTTCAGATAGACGCACAATGGCAGAGCAAGAATCATTGACTACGTTTGACGTATTAATGATCAAATTGAAAAAGTTACTTGCACTAGTGCCAGGAGGCAAGACTAAATTTGCATCATATGCCGCGGCATTGTTCTTGATCAAAGAAGGCAAAGATTTAACTGAAGAAAATCTTGATGAGAAGTGGGAAGCGTTTATCAATAGCGGTGAATATCTTACTGAAGATGTAGCCGCTAACTCAGTAAGTGCAGGTGGTGTTGCAGGTATCACAGGTGATCCTCCACGCCCACCCAAGTACATGATGCGCCGTTTTGCAAATAGTGACGTATTTGTAGTTGATACAGAGCGTTATCTAAAAGCAAGACTAGGTAAAAGAAAATATCTCAAGTATGAAAAGTATGTGGGAAATGATGATCTGGGAAATGCGATTCGTGAATACGGCCGCAAGTACCCAAAGAAGCCTATCATCCTTCAAGATGATAAGACTGGTGCAATGATTTTTTTGAGATACGGTAGAGGCGGAATGTTTAAAGAGTAAGGTGTTATATGTGGATATTGCAATGGCTACCATTCTGGATATTCTATGCAATTTTGTTTGTAGGGATCATTGGATTTGCAACTACATACTTACTTAGATTCATACCTATACCTGCCGTTTATATGTACAAGACACCAATACAGTTGGTGTCAATCGTTTTTATTGTCATTGGCGTTTACATGGCAGGGTCCATAGCCAATGAAGAAGCATGGCTTGCAAAAGTAAAAGAACTAGAGGTGAAAGTTGCACAAGCAGAGGCAAAATCACAGCAAGTCAATGTTCAAGTTGTAGAGAAAGTTGTAACGAAAACGCAAGTTGTTCGTGAACGAGGCGATGATATTGTTCGTTACGTTGACAGGGAAGTAGTGAAGTACGATTCTAAATGTGAAATTCCTAAGGAAGCAGTATCGGCAGTAAATAAAGCGGCAGAGGGAGTAAAGAAATGAAATACCTTCTAGTTGCGATGATAATTATGTTATCAGGTTGCAGTACTGTTGTGCCAGTGAAGCGTAAGTTTCCTGACGCACCAGAAACTCTTCTAAAACCATGTCCTGAGTTGAAAAGAATTGAGAAAGACGATCCACTTCTTAGCGAAGTGATAAAGTCTGTAACTCAGAATTATACTCTCTATCATGAATGCTCATTGAAAAATGAAGCATGGATTGATTGGTATAATCAGCAGAAAAAAACATTCGACATTAAATAGGAGAGCAAATGGAATTAACACTAGCACAATTGAAACAGTTGTTGCCAAAGAACCCATATGTGGAACATTGGCACAAAGCATTGTCTCAATTACTACCAGACTACGAAATTAACACGCCACAAAGAATCGCGGCATTTGTTGCACAATGCGCCCACGAATCTGGAGGCTTCATGGTTCTCAAAGAGAATCTAAACTATCGTGCCGCAAGTCTTAGAAAGATTTTTCCTAAGTACTTTCCAGACGATGCAATAGCACAACGCTATGCTTCAATGCCTAATAAGCAAGAAGCGATTGCAAATAGAGTTTACGCAAATCGTATGGGTAACGGACCTGAAGAGTCTGGCGATGGCTACAGATATTGTGGTCGTGGCCTGATTCAGTTGACTGGTCGCCAGAACTATACATGGTTCGCGGCTTCTTTAGAAATTACGCCTGAAGAAGCAACAGAATATCTCGGAACATTTGAAGGTGCGGCTCAGTCTGCATGTTGGTTCTGGGAAACAAACAAGTTAAATCAATGGGCAGATGCAGGAGATATTGTCACATTGACTAAAAGAATTAACGGCGGTACAATTGGTCTTGAAGATCGAATTAAACACTATGAACACGCCCTACATGTATTGGGGGTATAAATGTCTGCACCAAACGACAGAAAGATGTTCAAGTACTTAACTGTACTATTAATTTTACCTTTGTTTATAGCGATTTTCGGGGGAGATAGATTTAGATACCCTTGTCAAGACCCAAAAAATTGGGACAAGGATTTTTGTCAGAAACCTTTGTGTGATGTGACTAGAACATGCCCTGAGCATGTATTTAAGGGTCAGCGTGACCCAAGATTAGGGATGCCTGCGGATCAACTACCGCAAGGCACACAGCCGCAACCAACACAAGGAGTACAATGTGGAAAATAATAATCTGAAAGGTGAATCATTCGTGTATACTGAAGACCAATTAATGGCGCGTCTGAAATTTTTTATCGGCGTCTGCTTATCACTCACACTAACAGGCATCGTGTTTGTTGTGCTATACTCACTAATTTTTGTGACACAACCGCTCAATGCTATCTCTCCAATCGATCAGAAGTTTTTTGAATTGATTGTTCCTATCGCCACATTCTTGACAGGTACTCTATCTGGTATCATGTTAGCAGGCGGTAAGAAAGAAGATCAAGAAGCAATGTTAGCCGCACAAAAATTGGCTAATGAAAACTTCGCAGAGACAAAGAAAGCAATGACTGCGCCTCCAAGAACAGAAAGATCAGAGCCTACATTCAATGTAACAGTATCACAGCCTGGTCAACCACCACAAGTGATTACTGGGTTTGGTGGCAAGTTAGCACCTGCGCCAGCACCACAGCCTGAGATTTAATATGTCATTTTTAAAAAGCATGTTGCAGGATGGTATCGATGGCTCTTGGAGTAGCAAGAGAGTCATCACCTTTATTGCGTTTATACTCTGCGGCATTGCTTTTATGGCTAATTTGTTTTGGGGCTATAAAGTTGAGCCATTCATGTTTGAAAGCATGATATATCTAATAATGATTGGTCTAGGTGTGACAGCATCAGAAAATTTCGCACCTAGAATACCACCATCCAATAAATAGTAATTCAACGAAGGAGAACGAAAATGAAGAAAATTTTTGCATCAGTTTTGCTTGCATCCCTTGCATTATTCAGTTATAATATGGGTGTTGCCGCTGAAACAAAGAAGGTATGTATAGACAAGATTACCAAAGACGGTAAGCCGGTTCTAGACAAAGCAGGTAAACCAGTACAAGAGTGCAAGGAAATGAAAATCCACAAGAAACTCGAAGGTACTGAAGTACCACCAGCGAAGAAATAATCATGCCTGATAATGCGGTTGAATTAAAGATTGATGTTGAAGTACTGAAAGAAAAGGTAGACAACATCGCCCATCTTTGCTCAAAGATGGATCAGGTTATAGAAAAACTAGTCGATAATCACGACCGCATTGTCACGCAAATTTACAACGATATGGAACAGAGAAAAAGAGATACCGTGGAAGACGTAAAAGAACTACATTCGCGAATTACTACAGTTGACAGAAACCTATCAGATAAGATAGAATTAACTGAGCGTAGGATCATGGATGAGATTAAGTCTCTGCGCCATACGATTGATGAACACAATAAAAAAGAAGATGACGATTTGAAAAAAATCTTCCAATGGAAATGGATGGTTGCAGGTGGTGTTGTAGTTTTAGCATGGCTAATTTCAAACGTAAATATGACAGTTTTGGCAAAGTTATTCGGGGGTTGACTTTCCCTGCAATGTTTAGTATAATAGACAGAATGCTATAATTTTGTCTATAATGGGTACATTATGAGTTTGTGGGTTGATCAACAGTACATCGGTACAATTTCCGTAAGATTAGATAAGTTTAAGAGAAAAGGCGACTATCTCTATAACTTCCGTTGCCCTATTTGTGGCGACAGTCAAACCAATCGCAATAAGGCGAGGGGTTATCTTTTCGCGCAGAAAGGTGGCATGTTCTATAAATGCCACAACTGTTCCGCAAGTATGTCTCTTGGTACTCTTATCAAAGAGTTAGACCAATCACTCTATAAACAGTATTGTCTTGACCGATACAAAGAAGGTGAGACAGGTCGCAAAGCACATAAAGAACATGGCTTTATTTTCAAGCCTGTAACATTTCAAACTACGAAAGAAAATAATGCATTCAAAGGCTTACTTTCGCCAATAAAAAGATTGGCAGAAAAGCATGAAGTATGCGAATATCTGCGGAATCGAAAGATTCCCGAACATAGATATGATGACCTATATTTCGTAGACGATATTCAAAAGTTTAAACAATTCGCGGATGGCTATGACGATAAAATTGTTGGTAGCGAACCGCGTTTAGTTTTGCCTTTCTTTGATTTGAATAATGATCTAGTTGGTTTGTCTGGTCGTGCTGTTCGTGGCGAAAAGTTACGATATGTAACGATTAGAATTAAAGACGATGCACCTATGATATTTGGTCTGAACAATGTAGATAAATCTAAAACAATCTACGTTACTGAAGGTCCTATCGATAGTTTATTTTTACCTAATGCAATCGCGTCAGGTAATGCGAATCTTAAATCAGTCGGAGATGTATTCGCGAAAAGTAATTTGGTATTAATCTACGACAATGAACCTAGAAACAAAGAAATTGTTAGAGAAATAAAGTCAGCAATTGATGACGGCTTTAGCGTCTGCATTTGGCCTAAGGCAATAATCGAAAAAGATATAAATGATATGGTAGTAAAGCAGAAATTAAGCGTAGATGAAATTCAATCTATTATAGATAAAAATACTTTTGCGGGGCCTGAAGCGTTGTTACAATTTAATGTATGGAAGAAATTATGAAAGTAAAATTAGTATCGTATTCTCAAATGTCAGAGGAGTTTGAAAATGATGTTGGATATCCAATCGATGTACAAGAACTTGTTGCGTATTGTGCAAGAGTATCGAATCCAGCCAGTCAGTCCAGTAATGAAAATTCAGAACGACTTATCAAATACCTCGCAAGACACAAGCACTGGTCACCATTCGAAATGGTCTCAGTCTGCCTCGAAGTTGAAACAACAAGAGACATTGCAAGACAGTTCCTCAGACACAGAAGTTTTTCCTTTCAGGAATTTAGCCAACGATACGCCGATCCAACGAAAGATTTGGATTTCGTATGTCGAGAGGCACGCCTTCAGGACACCGTTAATCGACAAAATAGTATAGAAGTAGATGATCAACTGTTACAAAACGATTGGTATCGCGCACAACAAAGAGTTATCTATGCCGCACAAAGAGAATACGAATGGGCTATCGCTAACGGCATTGCAAAAGAACAAGCAAGAGCAGTACTGCCAGAAGGACTGACTGTATCAAGATTGTATGTAAACGGAACACTCAGATCATGGTTACATTACATTGAACTGAGAAGCGGAAACGGAACTCAGAAGGAACACATTGAAATTGCAAAGGCTTGCGCTGAAGTAATATCAAAAGTATTCCCAATGGTTAAAGAATTTGTACAAGAATAATAAAAGGAAGAAAATGAAAATTGATTTTTCTAGGGATGCGCTATTTGACGAATTAGGTTTAAAGCGTTTAAAAGAAAGTTACATGCGCGAGGATGAAGAAAGCCCTCAGGAAAGATTTGCATATGTATCAAAAGCATTTGGAAGCAATGATGCACACGCACAACGCCTTTATGATTATTCCAGTAAACACTGGCTTTCATACTCTACTCCAATTCTTAGTTTTGGTCGTAGCAAGCGCGGTCTTCCTATCTCTTGTTTCTTACCTTATCTAGATGATAGCGCAGAAGGTTTAGTTGATTGTTTGGCTGAAGTAAATTGGCTTTCAATGTTGGGGGGTGGAGTTGGAATCGGTGTTGGAATACGTTCCGCTGATGATAAGTCTGTTGGTGTTATGCCTCACTTACGCACTTATGATGCGTCAAGTCTCGCATATCGCCAGGGTCGTACTCGCCGTGGTTCTTACGCCGCTTACCTTGATATTAGCCATCCAGATATTCTTCTTTTTCTTGACATGAGAAAGCCTACGGGCGATCCAAACATGAGAGCAATGAACTTGCATCATGGCATCAATATCACAGATGACTTTATGCAGATCATTGAAAAGTGTATGATCGATTCAAAAGCAGATGACTCTTGGCATCTCAGAGATCCACACAATGGTGACATAAGAGAAACAGTATCAGCAAGAGAATTGTGGCAACGCATTCTTGAGAATCGCATGATGACTGGTGAACCATACTTGCATTTCATAGATACAAGTAACAAAGCAATGCCTGAGTTTCAAAAGAAACTTGGTATGTCAATTCGTCAGAGCAACTTGTGTTCTGAAATTATTTTACCAACAGGCAAAGATCGAACCGCAGTTTGTTGTTTGTCTTCAGTTAATTTGGAGTACTTCGATGAGTGGAAAAATAATAAACAGTTCCTCCGTGATGTTGCTGAGATGCTCGATAATGTTTTACAATATTTTATTGATAACGCGCCAACTACCATACCCAGAGCCATTCATTCTGCTAGGTCTGAGCGTTCTATTGGTATTGGAGCCTTAGGCTTTCACGCATATTTGCAGAAAAATAATGTGCCGTTTGAATCAGCCCTTGCAGTAGGTAGAAACAAACAAATCTTTAAACACATTAGGAGTAAACTAGATGAAGCAAATCTTCAACTCGGTAGTGAACGTGGTGAAGCACCCGATGCTACGGGTACTGGTCAGCGTTTTAGTCATATGTTGGCTATTGCTCCAAATGCTTCTTCGTCTATCATCATGGGAAACACTAGCCCTAGTATTGAGCCTTATCGTGCTAACGCATACCGTCAGGACACTTTATCGGGCTCATCTTTAAATAAAAACAAATGGTTGAATAAAGTTATTGAAAAACATTTGTCTAGCGATAGTGGAACAGTATCACAAGATGAGTACAACGAAATTTGGTCAAGCATTATTGCAAACGATGGCTCAGTTCAACATCTAACATGGATGGATGATTGGACAAAAGACGTATTTAAAACATCAATGGAAATCGATCAGCGTTGGATTGTACAACATGCCGCAGATAGACAAGAATATATTGATCAAGCACAATCACTCAATCTATTCTTTAGACCAGATGCAAACATCAAGTATCTACATGCAATTCATTTCATGGCATGGAAGATGGGCTTGAAGACTCTTTACTACTGCCGTTCAGAAAAGATTGGTAAAGCAGATAAGATTGCAAAACGAATTGAACGTGATGTAATCAAAGAACTAGATATGAAAGCAATTGTTGAAGGCGATACATGTCTTGCTTGTGAAGGCTAATAATGTTATTTTATAGAGTTGAGGTTAGACCGGCAACAAACCCAAAGATGGGTTTGGGACTATTTACAAAAGAATTTATACCAAAAGGAAATATGTTTTGGAAGTTTATTGAAGGCGTAGATATAAAAATTTCAAAACAAAAACTGAATCAGTTAAATGATGCACAAAAAGAACATTTTTACAAATATGCATGGATAGAAAAAACTGAAGAAAATTTTTACTACATGTCTTGCGATTTAAACAATTTTATGAATCATAGTTATACACCAAACATTGATGGAAGTAAAAAAGAACTTTGTTCATATGCATTAAAAGACATTCAAGTTGGAGAAGAACTTTTCATAAATTATGAAGATTTTAGTTTAGACTTTGATAAAAATGACGTAAAAGAATAGGAGATATAGATGAGTTTTTTAGTAGCAAACACACCAAGAGTTAGATGTTATATCAGAAAAGAATATCTCTACAATTTTGAAAAAGGATTTGGCGAATATGTACCTTGCATTTGGGTATCAATCAAATCAATGAGCCGTAGAGCATTTTTCATTGAATCGTATCTACCTGAATATGGCGCATTGTATGATAAACTTCCATTGAGTGCATATGTGTCTCGCACAGATAACATTACTCCGTCAGAGTTTTTGCCTTTAGACCATTTGCAAATTTGGGATTGTTTATCGTATGATGTTACCGTGATACAAAAATCATTTCTGATGAATCTAAGCGGTAAGTTTTACGCTAAGAATAAACAATGGTATCAAGGTAATTACATGTTTACTGTTGACAATTGTGCATCAGATGAATATCTAGATATGGGTGATGCAGAAAATCCAGAAGATCATAAGTCATATAACTTCATAGAACTTGACAATGGTCAGTATGCGGCACAACCAAACAATCGTTGCATATGGCTTGATGCCGCAAGCAATCCAAAAGAATTAAAGTTTCCAGACTTTAAAGTTTGCACTAAAAAATATATTGTAGAACAAAACCCAAAATGGGCAATAGGTGACACCGACACGGTGATGTACGAATGAATATACTAGTTGATATACTCTGTTTAATCTTTGGAATTTTACTCATGGTAATGTTGACAAAGAATAAAACGGCCGAAACCCCTCAAACTACAGTATCAAATCTTATTGAGGTGTACATAGAAAAAATAGGTGAAATTTATTATGCTTGGCACGATAAAACTTTTATCTTTCAAACGAAAGACACAAAAGAACTAGTCGCATATATCAAAAACAAATTTCCAAACAACATTATAAAAATTTCATCAGATAAGGAACTCACATGGTTACAGGAAGCAAAAAAGGAATTGAATCTAAACTAACGGATGAACGAAATGCGTTCAAGCCATTCAATTATCCTTGGGCATACGAAGCGTGGTTAAAACACGAACAATCACATTGGCTACACACAGAAGTGCCAATGCTTGAAGATGTAAAAGATTGGAGAAACAAATTAAGTGAAGATGAGAAAAAATTTCTCACACATATCTTCCGTTTCTTTACACAAGGCGACATTGATGTAGCAGGTGGTTATGTTAATAATTACTTGCCTTACTTTCCTCAGCCTGAAGTACGCATGATGCTTTGTGGCTTTGCCGCAAGAGAAGCATTGCATATTGCCGCATACTCACACTTGATTGAAACACTAGGTTTGCCAGAAGCAACTTACAATCAATTCTTAGAGTATCAAGAGATGCGCGATAAACACGACTATGTTCTAAATTTATCTGCCCAAAATACAACTAAAGAAAATACTGCAACTCATATCGCTGTGTTTAGTGCATTTACTGAAGGTATGCAACTATTCAGTTCTTTTATTATGTTGCTTAACTTTCCCCGTATGGGTAAGATGAAAGGCATGGGACAAATCGTTACTTGGTCTATTGTTGATGAAACACAACACGCTGAGTCAATGATTAAGTTATTCCGCACATACATAGAAGAGAACAAAGAAATTTGGAATGATGATTTAAAATCAAGAATTTACACCATCGCTGAAAAAATGGTAGAACTTGAGGACAAATTTATCGACCTTGCTTTTGGCATCAACTCAATGGAAGGATTAACTTCAGAAGAGGTTAAAAAGTATATTCGTTATATTGCTGATAGACGATTAATTTCATTGGGACTAAAAGGCATCTTTAAAGTTAAAAGAAATCCTCTGCCATGGGTAGAGGAAATGATCAATGCACCTACACACACCAACTTCTTTGAGAATCGTGCAACCGATTACGCAAAGGGCGCACTCTCAGGTAAATGGGAAGAAGTGTGGGGCAAAGCGGCATAAGGAGAAAGAATGACAGTATTTGAAATATTCTGCGAATCGTGTAACAACGATTCGTATGTTGAATCAAAACAATCACCAAAGTTTTGTCCTGTTTGTGGAACGGAAGTAGACGATACAAACATAGCAGAAGAAGAGTGGCAGGAAAACGTAGATGAAGAATGGGATCGAATTTCCGAAGATTCTTTACGAGATATAGATGATTGGAAATGATCTACGCAGGCATTGATTACTCAATGACTTCCCCTGCGATGTGTCTATATAATGATGTAGTCGGAGAGTTTAAGTTTGAGAATTGTAAGTTACATTATCTAACTCAGTTGAAGAAGTATGATGTTTCATTCAAGAATGTGAATGGGCAATACTTTGAATACAAGAATGAGATGGAACGATACGATATAATTTCTAGTTTTTTTATCGATAGGATTTTAGAACTAGATGAAGAAACGAAAGTCTTCATTGAAGACTATTCAATGGGATCGAAAGGTCGTGTGTTTAACATTGCAGAGAATACAGGCGTATTGAAATATAGGTTTTGGAATTTTCAAATTGAATTCAAGACAATAGCACCCACAGTAATTAAGAAGTTCGCCACAGGTAAAGGCAACTCAAATAAAGAACAAATGCAATTGGTCTTCGAACAAGAAAATTCCATTCGATTAAAGAATGAATTGAACATGACTGAAAAACAATGGAATCCTTCATCGGATTTGATTGACGCTTATTATATTTGCAAATATGGATATCAAAATGAACAAAACAATGGATGAAGAAACCAAAAACCCTTTTGCAAATTTGTTTGACGATAAAATTATAAATTGTAAACCAATTGGTAATCTTATCACAATCTACATTTCAGGCACCATAGAACCTCCCGAAAAATACATTGGGTGTATCGATGCAATTCGAAACGCAAACGAGACAGATGTAATTCGTATTCATATCAACTCACCTGGCGGTGATTTGTTTACTACAATTCAATTCATCCGTGCAATCGCAGAGTCTAGCGCAATGGTAGTTTGTTCAGCAGAAGGTGCATGTATGTCTGCCGCAACAATGCTATTCTTGTCGGGACAAAGATTTGAAATTTCAGAGCATTGTCTTTTCATGTTCCACAATTATTCTGGTGGTACATTTGGTAAAGGCGGTGAGATGTATGATCAACTTGTCAATGAACGTAAGTGGTCAGAAAACATTATTCGCAAAGTCTATGAAGGCTTCTTGACAGAGACAGAAATCCGTAGTATACTAGACAACAAGGATATTTGGATGGAAGGTAAAGAAGTAATGAAGCGCCTTGAGTCAAAGGTAAGACCTAAGAAACCATCGGCGAAGAAAAAGAAGGCGCCCGAGAAAAAATAGACATAGGATTTGTTATGTATCATTTGAAATTTAATTTTTTTCACATAGGCGATCAAATCGCTACAACTGCTATGCCAGAAAACATTCACAATGTAACTGGCGAGAAGTGCATCATTTCAGATGAACGCATTTGGGCATTCAAACACAATCCTTATGTTGTCTTCATGAAAGAAGACGAAGCAAACAAATATCCCACAATTAGTCTTATTCCAGACTGCCGCATTCAAGAACAAGTAAAGCAATATGTTGATATGATGAGAGTGCCTGTAACAAACGGGCAATCTGAATATATGTGCATTCAACTTGGCTTCAATAATGTTAACCTCAGACACTCTCGCTTGTATATTCATGAAGATGAATTAATTCAACCAAATCGTATTGTTGTTCATACCACAGGATCAGACAGACGCAGAGATGGCGAGATAGCAATTCGCACCACATCAGGCGAAGATGATGTTCGTGTCATGTCTGATGATGTTCTAGAATCAATCAACAAAAATTATTCAAATTATGAAATTATTCAAGTTGGTGGTGATAACGATAAGCCTCTTGGTGGCAATAGCACAAACCTCTGTGGGAAACTCGACTATTGGGAAGTTGCAAAACTTATCGCCGGCTCCGCAAAATTTATAGGCGTAAACTCAGGACCAATGCATATCGCAAACTGTTACCCTAGAGTAGAGAAGCGTATTGTGCTACAAGAGTTTCCTATCAATACATTATTATCATTCAGACCAGGCGATGTACGCAATTGGCTGTTCTCTTGGATTGATCCTACATGTACATTCTTTAACAAATTTGAACACGATGTAGGCTATACCTACTCACATAAAAAAATATGAAAAAAATCACCGTTGTAATTGTGGGCAATACAAACCACAAGGCTATGCGTTTTGCAATTGATACTACTCTAGAAAATACTCCAGATGTTGAAACAGTATTGCAAGTTGGTAACATACCGCTTGGGTACGGGCATCACATTCCTTTGCGTGAAAACTTTACTGTAGATGATTACAGTTATTACATGATTAAAAATCTATGGGCGCATGTCAAGACTGAGTTTGTGCTAGTGGTTCAGTATGATGGCATGGCGGCTAACAAGATGCATTGGTCAGACGATTACTATAATTACGATTACATTGGTGCGCCATGGCCTGATAGGTTTACATGGATTAGACCAGAAGAGAAAGTTGGCAATGGTGGATTCAGTTTGCGTAGCATGAAACTGATTGAAGCATTGCGTGATCCTTTTATCAAGTTTGAAAACAGTCCAAGATTTAAAAACGAAGATGCAGTAATTTGCCAAGGGCATTCTCAGTTTCTAAAGAGAAAGTATGATATAAAGTATGCACCAATCGAAGTGGCGAATCAGTTTGCCCATGAGTGGTGTAACCCTACTGGCAATACATTTGGCTTCCATGGTGCGTGGAACTTTCCGTTGTTTTTTGACGAAGCGGTATGTATGAAATACCTACTTGACATTCCAAGAGAACATTGGTATAATGATAAACTAGAAATGTTAAAAGCAATTTGTGATAGCAAAGGCTATGGCAAACTTTGGAATGAGATACTTGCGAAAGTTAAGGATGCGTGATATAATATATGGAATATTTGATTGGATAAAACATGACTGGAATTCTAATCGTTTTCGGTTTTGCATTGAGTTGCTTGCTTGGGGCATTAGCATTGGGTGTTCGATCACCATGGCTCTCACAGTCCCCAATCCGCCCCTACTTATTCTTTACCCTATTTGGATCATCGGTTGTAGTCTCTATGCTTGGGCTGCTTTTACTAGGAAATCTTTTGGGATGCTGGCTAACTACCTTTTGTTAACAGCAATTGATAGCGTTGGATTAATAAGGATGATATTGTGAATAAAACTTGGACACTTGACGTTAAGCAACATGAAGATGGAGATTTTTTCATTGAATTTCCTGATGAAGTGCTTGAAGGCGCAGGCTGGCGCACCGGCGATAGGATTGAATGGATTGACAACAAAGACGGGAGTTGGACTTTGAAAAAGCGTGAAACACAATTGGTTCTTGTTGAGTGTATCTCACAATTTCGTCAACGCTATGTTGTTGAAGTTCCTATCGGGGTTGATGACTTTGGTAACGACAAAGCCAATTGGGCTCTTGATACAGTTACAATGAATGACGCCACCGAATTTTCACAAGAACATCTTGGTGAAACAATTATTTCGCATCGTGTTGTTACACCAGAAGAAGTGTTGAAACTTTGCGACAAAGATAATGCGTATGCATCGTCTTGGACTGATGACTATAAAATGGACACTTTTGTAACAAAGTGGGAAGAAGATGACGTTACCTGACGAAAGATACCGCGCACTCAAATGCGGTAAACAATTTTTACAAGATTTACTGGACCCTAAGAAAACACCTAAGGTTCCTAAAGATGTGCGTAGACAAGCCCTTTGGGTATTGCGACACTATCCGGATGATTATCATTTTGATATAATTGCAGAAAAAGTACCGGAGTGGTTTGATAAGAAACCTTTTATGGTAAAGTTTACGGAAGAAAGAAAATCAAATGAGTAAGATTGAACAGTATGGAAGACAGCATGAAGTATTTGATGCTACAAGTAAAACGCATCGTAAGATATTCCATGATGTTATGAAATACAAAACTTGGGGTCGCGCCCCTATTCGTTTTTGGCTTGAGAATGAAAAGAATAATCTTATCAGTCAGATCACAGACGAAATGGTTCGTTATTATATGATGAAAGAATTTGGTAAACTTACTCCAGAAGAAGGAGAAGTAATGTCTGGCGTGGGCATACGAACCCGTCCAAACCCAACACCATACAAACGAAAGGTTTATAAGGAATGAAAGTCTATATTGGTCCATATAAAAACTGGTTTGGTCCTTACCAACTAGCAGAGTTACTTTGCTTTTGGGCAAAGAAAGAAAAAGATGAATATGGTTTCGAACGCGAACCAGATTGGGTGCATAACTTTGGCGAATGGCTTGCACACGGTAGCGTAGAAAAAGAAGACCCAAAAGCGACAACACGTTGGGACAGAGACCGTCCTAACACATGGCTATATAAACTATTGCTTTGGATTGAATCTAAAAGAAAACGTATTGTGTATGTGAAGATTGATAAGTACGATACTTGGAACATGGATTCAACTTTGAATCCTATCATTCTGCCTATGCTAAAACAATTGAAAGAAACCAAGCATGGTTCTCAACTTGTTGATGATGAAGATGTGCCTGAAAAATTTCACACTACATATGATCCTCATAATTGGGATCAACAAGAACTCTTTCCAGAAAAGAAAGAAGCCGCTGATAGTGCAGTAGATGACCTTGTACATCTACGTTGGGATTACATTATGAGTGAAATGATTTGGTCTTTCGAACAACTTGCAACAGATTGGGAAGATCAATTTCATACAGGCAAAACTGACTGGATGAGTAAGCCATGTAAATGGGATGAGAATGGCAAACCAACATTATATCAAATGGTTGATGGTCCTAATCATACCGCAAAGTTTGATGCAGAAGGTTATCAAGCACATAGCAAACGAATCGATAACGGCTTGCGTTTGTTTGGCAAATATTATAGAGGACTTTGGGACTAATGACTTGTCAAACTTGCCGCAAAGAATACACACCTTCTTGTGATTTTAATCAAGGCAGGTGTCCTCATCACAAACCCACACTTAATATAAATAGTTTGTTTATTCCAACAATTAGGAGACAGTTATGGAAATTATCATTGGCATTCTTATTCTTGGCGGTATTGTCTATATTGCCTATAATCATTTGAACAAAGAAAAAGCAGACGGAACACATCCGCTTGACTCTGTTACAAAGCCAGTAGAAGAAAAGCAACCAGCAGAAGTTTATGAACCTGTGAAGGTTCAGCACGTTCAAGGCATTGCCGTGAAAGCCGTAGAACCAACACCTGCGCCAGCACCAAAAGCAAGAAAAGCACCTGCTAAGAAAGTTGCCGGTAATGTGACGGCAAATGTTGTCAAGCAAGCAAAGAAGAGAGTGCCTGCTAAACCTGCAAGTAAGTAATCACTAACATTTGTGTACTTACCCATACTTGACAACAGCCAGGAAATGCGGTATGATATATACAAATGAAAGGAAAACTTCCATGAAACTCACAGCCTTAGTTGCCGCTCTTTTAGTTGCAACTACCGCACATGCAGAGGTTAGGTTTTCGAAAGACCCAAGGCAGAATGAACCGCGAACACTAGATGGTCAAAGTCATTCTTACAAGCCTAGCCCTCTTTATAATGTTCCGAACCAATTGGTTCGATATGCACCTATTGTCAATATCGAAACAATGTCAAAACTGGAAACTGGTGTTACTCAGAGACAAGTCTGTGGCGTAACTACAGTACCTATTCAAAAAAATGTTCCCATTGTAGAAGGTCGATATGTGCATCCAGCAGATGCCGCACTTGGTGCGGTTGTTGGTGCGATTGTCGGTGCCGGAGTTTCAAATGGTAATGTAGGCGCGACCGTGATTGGTGGAGCGATTGGTGCGGGTGTTGCAACCAATTCTAATCAGAGAGTAGTTGGTTACTCCACACAAACGGTCGGCTATCAACAACAAAACACTTGTCAAATTCTTGAAGAACCTTATAGCCGTAATGTCATTGTGGGTTACCTTGTAACTTACGAAGACAATGGCGAAAAGAAAACTATATCGACTACCGTTCATCCAGGTACGCATGTGAGGCTTGTGACTACTACAAGAACCGAGATGTAATGTTTTTCATATACGGCGCACCTAACAGCAGAGCATGTGAGAAAGCAGAATTTTTGCTATATACAATGAATTATGAGTATCGTATGTATTTGTACGGAATACACTATACACTCAATCAACTTCAAAGGTTGCGACCAGGAACACAAACTGTGCCGCACATTTATCATGGCACAAAATACATAGGCGGTGTGAAAGAACTTTATGAATACCTATACGGCAGTCAAGATAGTGACGGAGGAAGAATCTCCGGATCTGGAGAAACTAAAGGCATTCTTAATTTCATTGCTGAAAACGAACAGAATAATAGTAACGATTCTACAAGGAAAGAACAGTAAAGTAGAGAGTATTTGGAATCTTGAGACTAACACTTGGACATATAGACCTACATCATGAGAAAGATTAATTCCGAAATTGGTGCTGAACCTATCTACACAAACGTAGAAGGTAAGAGTGAACAAAGCGTTTTGATTGACGCATTCAATTGGTACAATTACAATTGCAGTAAAAAAGAAGCAAAAGAATTTGTACTCGACTATCTGAAATTTGTCGGGCGAAGTAAGAACGAAATTCTTGCAGTTCGTTCTGTATCAGAATCTAAAATCAATTTACAATTTGGCTGGCTTGCGCGAATGCTTTGTCTTGGTTTTGTTCCTAGTGACAAGACTAAGCAATACTTTGCGGGCAAGTATAAAGAACTTTTGGTCGAAGCAAATAAAGAATTGAAAGTTGTTGCTGTGGTGGTTGAAGATGCGCCAAAGGTCAACATTCAAGATCGTATTCGCGAGAAAGCAAGCGAAGAGGCTGGAGAGATTGAAGGTCTCATTGATGATTTTGTAACTACTGGTTGCAAAAATCCTATTGATATGGATTCTTATTTTCGTTCGCGCAATCTATCATCCGTGGTGATGACAAAGATTTGTAACGTCTTCATTGAAAGAGCGAAAGAGATTGAAGAAGTAATTGATACGACCGATCCGCAATTGAAAGAAGGTTACTCTAACTTTAGCAAACCAGAGTTGCGTAGATTCAAAGAGTTTTTGGATTCGATTGTCGTTTCCGCAAACAATCGTGCAAGCATTAAGCCAACGCGCAAAAAGCGTAAGGTAAAAGAGAAGCCTGCAAGTGTTCTAGTTTCTAAACTGAACTACATGAAAGACTTTGCAGAACTTGGTTTGGTGAGTATTGCGCCAGAGAAAGTGGTTGGCGCATTGCAGTTGTGGACATATAACACAAAGACAAAGTTGCTTGGTGTTTACCATGCAGATAATGCGAAAGGCTTGTCTGTAAAAGGTAGCACATTGCAAAACTACAATGAACAAACATCCATTGGCAAACGTCTACGCAAGCCAGAGGCAACTATCAAAGAAGTGATGGAGGCTGGCAAAGTTAAAATCAAGAAGATTCTACCAGACTTGTCTACCAAAGAATCAAACTTGACAGGTCGCATGAATTCTGATACAATTATCCTCAGAATAGTTAATTAGGACATTGAAATGATTTTACTCGACTTGAATCAAGTCATGATTTCCAACCTCATGATGCAACCAGGAATTGCTAATGGTGGCATCGATGAGAATTTGATTCGCCATATGGTACTCAATAGCATTCGCATGTACAATGTGAAGTTTAAAGGAGAGTATGGCGATCTTGTAATCTGTGCAGATGATAAGAAGTACTGGCGCAAAGATTTGTTCCCGTACTACAAAGCGGCGCGTAAAAAATCGCGTGAAGAATCTCCATACGATTGGAATCTAATTTTCGAAACTCTTAACAGAGTGCGTGATGAGATTCGCGAGAACTTTCCGTACAAGGTTATACAAATTGACAAGACTGAAGCCGATGATGTGATCGGTACAATCTGTACAAACTATGGCGTAGAATTGAAAAATTCTCAAAGTGAAAAGATTCTGATTCTTTCTAGCGACAAAGACTTTATGCAATTGCAAAAGTTTGCCAATGTAGATCAGTACAGCCCTATGGCAAAGAAGTTTCTGAAAACATCAGAGCCAGTTAAATTCCTTAAAGAGCATATCATCAAAGGTGATAGAGGTGACGGCATCCCTAACATTCTGTCTAGCGATGATACTTTCATTACCGAAGCCCGTCAGAAGCCTGTAACTGAAAAAAAACTAAATACATGGGTAGCGCAGAAACCGGAAGATTTTTGCGATGCATCAATGTTGCGTAATTACCAGCGAAATGAAAGTCTAATTGATTTGTCAAAAGTACCTAGTGAATATGCAGATAAAATTTTAACCGCTTATCGCACCCCCAAAGAAGTGAAGGGTAAAGATAAAGTACTAAACTATTTCATCAAAAATCGTATGAAACAATTGATGGAACACATACAGGAATTTTAATATGCCGACTGACATTAGTAGAGCAACCATACCAGAGTTGCTTAAAATTGTGAATGATGTACCAGCGAAAGATCGCGTGACACATTTGCGTGAGATTGCCAATTTGAAACCTGAATTGAAAACTGTTCTCACATTTGTATACAATAGAGACATTCAATTCGATTTGCCTGAGGGAACACCACCTTACAAGCAACTTGACATTCCAGACAATTGGGGCTATAATAGATTACTTAAAGACTTGAAAAAGTTTGGGTACTTTGTAAA
>Ga0247723_1000526_pt1 | contig 26230 bp, 50 predicted proteins | sample MSEWelMarce5H_FC_FD_189079 | JGI IMG/M metagenome (GOLD analysis project Ga0247723, IMG submission 189079) | Subsurface sediment microbial communities from gas well in West Virginia, United States - MSEEL Well Study Marcellus 5H_FC | ecosystem: Environmental > Terrestrial > Deep subsurface >... | reverse complement strand
AACTGTTATCGCTTCGATCTTCGATCAAGGCGGTTCACCTAAAGCTGTATTCGTTGGTTCTGCTGGTAAACAGAAGATGTCAACCTTTGCAGGTATCGCTGTAAATCGCTATCAGATCACTAAGCCTGAGGCTGGCGTGATAATTGGCGCGGCCGATATTTATCAGTCGGATTTTGGCCAGTTGTCAATTGTCCCTGACAGATTTATGCGTACACGTGATATGTTAATTCTCGATCCTGAGTACGCAGCTATGGCTTACTTGCGTCCATTCATGACTAATGAATTGGCTAAGTCTGGTGACTCCGAGAAAACTCAGATTCTTGCTGAAGTTACTCTCGAAGTTAAGAACGAAGCAGCTCACGGTATCGTTGCTGACTTGGACTTCTCGCTGTAATTTGACTAGCCCTCTGCCTAACGGTAGGGGGCTTTTTTGAGGGATTAATGGAAAACTTTCGTACTCAGACGGTTCATGCGGACGGTGATGGCGGCATTATCATCGAAACTAATCAAGATATATCTGACATCCTAGAGCGCAATAAAGTGCTTCAGGAAGTTGACAAGGCTAGGACAGGAGCAACCGAAGATTTACATTTAATAGGCTCAATACCTTTTACGGCTATTGATAAGCTAAATCAAATGGGAATCATGCGTGGATTTGCGATAATGGACGAGGTAGCTTTTAAGAAGTGGCTCAACCATCCTGAACAAGCACCATTAAAGATATATCGAGGAACAGTATGAGAGTTGGCGTTTGTATTCCATGTAGAGACGAAGTACATACAGGTTTTGCGTTTGATTTTGCTAGGATGGCTGCACACGATGCGTCTGTTCGATGCAAAGACGGTAAGGGCGGTCTAAGCCTCTATACGATGCCTGGAACGCTTATATTCGATCAGCGTGAGAAGTTAGCTCAGGTAGCGTTAAAAGAGGGCTGTGACGCTGTTCTGTACATTGATAGCGATATGCGTTTTCCTCCTGATTTGATAACGATAATGTTATCTCGTGAGGTTGGAATCGTAGGTGTCAATGCTGTCACTAGACGTAAACCATGTATGCCAACGGCTAAACTGTTAGTTAAGTCAGAGGATGAGAAAGGGATTCGCCATCATTGGTCTAATGTCGATTCTCGTGGTAAGGAAGGTATTGAGAAGATTACTGCTGTTGGTTTTGGGGCGGTAATGATTCGTAGGGAAGTGTTTGAGAAGGTTCCTCAGCCGTGGTTTGATGCAGGATGGGGGCCAACTGGTGTAGTCGGTGAGGATGTTCACTTTTGCGTTAAGGCTGGTGACAATGGCTTTGATACTTTTGTGGATCACGAGCTGTCTATGCACATCAAACACATTGGTACGTATGAGTACGGTTGGGACGATTTCGAGCAACTAGAGGAATAATATGGCGTTTACGAGCTACAGTGACTTAAAGACTACGATTGCTAGTTACTTAGCCCGTAGTGATTTAACGGCTATGATTCCTACGTTTATCCAGTTGGCTGAATTACGTCTGCGTAGAGAATTAAGAACTCGTCAGATGTTGGTTGTAGCTGTAGCATCTACGACTGGTGGTGACTCTACCGTAGGATTACCTACTGACTTCCTAGAGATGCGTGATATTCACGTCAATACTAATCCTATAACGACACTAGCTTATAGTGCGCCTAACTCGTTCTATAACTCTTACAGGGTTACAGAATCAGGTAAGCCTACTGACTATACTGTGTTAGCCACAGAGATTCAATTGTCTCCTGTTCCTGATTCAACTTATCAGCTTCAAATGCTCTACTACGCACAGCCGTATTTCATGAGCGATACAAACCCTAATAATGTGTTCTTGAATAATTATCCTGATGCGTTGCTGTACGCTGCTTTAGGCGAGGCAGAACCGTATCTAATGAATGATGCAAGATTACAGACTTGGGCTAGTTTGTACGATAGAGCAATATCATCAATAATGGTGGCAGATCAGAGTAGTGAATACAGTGGTCAGCCAATGTCAATGAACTATAACGTGAGGTAATAATCATGGCAGAAATGTCGAACTATTTAGAAAACGCTCTGATTAACGCTACCTTGCGTAACACGAGCTACACAAGTCCTTCTACTGTTTATATCGGTCTTTATACGTCTGATCCTACTGATGCCAATACTGGCACTGAAGTATCTGGTGGTTCTTATGCTCGCACTGCGGTAACGATGGGTTCGCCTAGTAACGGTGTATCTACGAACAGTGCTGCGGTAGAGTTCCCACAGGCTTCTGGTTCATGGGGTACAGTTGGTTGGATCGGTATTCTTGACGCTTCTACTAGCGGCAACTTGCTGTATCACACAGCATTAGACACATCTAAAACTATTTCTTCTGGAGATATCTTTAAGATAGCTATTGGCGGTCTTAGCGTAACTCTGGCGTAAGGGGCAAATAATGGCACTAGTTGTAGCGGATCGTGTCAAGGAAACATCTACCACTGCTGGCACTGGTACGCTAACGCTCGCTGGTGCTGCTTCTGGTTTTCAGTCTTTTTCTGTAATTGGCAACGGCAATACTACCTACTATTCTATTGTTGATAGCACTGCTAGCACATGGGAAGTAGGTATCGGCACGTACACGTCATCAGGTACTACGTTATCTCGTGATACGGTACTGGCTAATAGTTCTGGAACTACTTCTCCTATATCGTTTGCAAGCAATAGCAAGGACGTATTTGCTACGTATCCTGCTGGTAAGGCTGTGTACGAGGACTCGCTAAATACTGCTTATGCAGATCAGTTTGGTGCGAATAACGGCATCATAATTAATAAATTAACCGTAGCTACAAGTTACTCTGTTCCTAGTGGGTATTCTGCTATGAGTACAGGCCCTATTACGATTAGCAACGGCATTAGCGTGACGGTTCCAAACGGATCGAGATGGGTGGTTTTGTAGATGTTTGGATTTTCTGCTTACTCACAGGAACCGTACTCATCACTAACTAGTGGTGGTGGAGGTATTGTTACTGGGTCAGCTAGTATTGACGCTTATGCGACAGTAACGGCTAACGGTGGAATATTGTATTTCGGTACTGGCGATATATCTTGTCTGGCTACCGTAAGTGCTGCTGGTGGCATTATTTACAGTGTTTCAGGCGCAATAATTGGTACTGCTACGGTTACTGCTAACGGTGGTTTAGTAATCAATGCTACGGCTGCTATAGACGGCACAGCAACGGTTACAGCTCAGGCTTCAAAGGTAGTATTTTCTACTGGCTCTATTGATTGTGAGGCGGTAGTAACGGCAGATGGAATCAGAATTCAGGTAGGTACTGCGGCTATTGATGGTACTGCTGACGTAACGGCAGGTAGTGAGGTTGATTATAGTGGTAACGCTGCAATAGAGGCTTTAGCAGACGTATCGTGCTTTGTAATAGCGATATGGAATGGTGTTGCAGATATACAGGCTAATGCAGATTTTTCTGCTGATGGTCGTGTAATTGGCGATGAGTGGGATAACGTAACAGAGCAAGCAAATACTTGGACTATTGTTCCTACTGGTGATAACGAATGGACAGTAGTTGCATCACAATCTGATACTTGGATAAGGCAATAAAGATGGCTAAACAACGCATAATATTCGGTGAATGGCTACCAGATCAGCCTGGAGTTACAGGTGCTTTAACTGATGCGGTTAACTGTTATCCAGTTACTAACGGCTATGCTCCAATATTAAGTGAAGAAGAATATTCTGATGATGCTAACGCTGATTTATTGAGTTGTTTTGCAGGTAAAACTGCCGGAGTGGTCTCATTATTTGGTGCTTCTGCTAGTAATCTGTACAAGTTTACCCCTGGTACTCGTGCGATGGCTCCACTAACCACTACTGGTTACGGAACTGTTGAGTATTGGGATGCTGTTCAGTATGGCGATAAGATGATTATGGCTAACGGTGATAGCAAACTACAGCAATACACGCTTAATTCATCTACTTACGCTACAGATTTAGCTGCTGCTGCTCCTGAAGCTAAGTATGTGACAGTGGTTAAGGACTTTGTAGTCGCTGCTAACGTAACTGGTGAAGAAAATAAGGTTTACTGGTCTGATATTAACGATGAAACAGACTGGACTCCTGGACTTGCTAGTCAATCTGACTCTCAGGTAATCCCAGATGGCGGTGATATTACAGGTGTGTCTGGTGGCGAGTTTGGACTTATATTTTTAGAACGTGCTGTATATCGTATGACGTATGCAGGTAGTCCGTATTTCTTCCAGTTTGATGCTATCTCACGTACTTTGGGCTGTATTTCTGCTGGATCAATCATAAATTACGCAGGGTTTACGTATTTCCTAGCGGATGATGGATTTTACGTGTGCGATGGACAAACAACTAAGCCAATTGGTACAGAAAAAATAGATCGTTGGTTCTTTGATAACGCTAACCTAACAGCAATTAAGTTAGGAATGTCATCAGCCATAGATACAGAGAAACGCCTGATTGTTTGGTTGTTTCCTGCACAGAATGGTGACAATTTATTGTTGATTTACAACATTTCGTTAAACAAATGGTCGTATGCAGAGACTACTGCTGACAGCGTATCGTTTGCTTTGACTCCATCGGTAACGCTAGAAGGTTTGGACGCATTTAGCACAAGCATAGACGCACTAGGTATCTCTTTGGATGATCGTCAGTGGGTTGGTGGTCTATTGCTGTTGTCAGCTACGAGAGGCCCTAATATCGTTACCTTTAGCGGTCAGTACAAACAGGCTGCTTTAACGTCAGGTGATATAGATATAGGTCATTCAGTCATTACGTTAGGCAGACCGATTGTGGACGCTGGTAGCGGCTCTGTAGCGGTCGCAAGTCGTGAGCTATTGTCTGATGCCATTACGTTTGGAGATGCTTCTGTAGCTGATTCTGAGGGTCGCTGTGGGCTACGTTCTGCTGGTAGGTATCACAGGGTTAAAACTAGTCCTAGTGGTAACTGGAGAACTGCTGTAGCTGTTGATGTTGATGTTAGCGGTCAGGGTAATCGATGACGAGAACAGTCCAGTTTCAGACGTTACCTCCTTTTGGTGGAGATCAGCGACAGGTTGCTGAGGTTGTTCGTGGCGTTATGGACGGCAAGACGAATAATACTGGTACGGTTACTTTAGCTACAGGTAATGCGACTACAACGACTATATACGACAGCCGTATAGGTAAACAAAGTTTAATATTTTTTACGCCTATATCAGATGCGGCTGAAGCTGATGCGGCTCCCTATGGTTCGTTTAGCAGGAATACAAGTCAAACAATTGCATTAGCAATGACTCCTGGCGTTATTGAATACGACACAACTGAGCTATCTAGCGGTATATATTTATCGAATAGCAGTAGGCTAAACGTAAGAAATAGCGGCACTTATAACGTGCAATTTTCTATTCAATTAGCTAGTGATAGTAGTGCTTTGCAGTTTGCTGATGTATGGTTTAGAAAGAATGGTACTGATATAGTTAGGTCAGGATCAAGATTTGATTTGCCAGTGCGAAAAGGCGCAGGCAATCCTAGCCATGTTATTGGGACAGTTAATATTTTTGTTGAGTTAGTAGCTGGAGATTATGTTGAGGTTGCAGGATTAGTTTCGGATACAAGTGTATCTTTAGTAAGTTACGCAGCAACAACTAGTCCAGACAGACCAGTAATTCCTTCAGTTATCGTAACAATGCAATATATAGCTCCATCAGCAACATCTAACGTATATGTTTCCTCACAACAGCAAGGAAGTGCTATTCTTACGCACTGGGCAAACAATACTGCGGATAAAACTTATGGATACATTGTGGTGGGCTAATGGAATTTAGACATATACCAGTAGCAGATATTAGGAAATGGTGGGCATCAATTAAAGCACCATTGGACAAAATTAAAGGGTATAGCCCAGAGGATTGGATAGTAGAAGATGTCTATGCAGATTTAATCTCCAATAGATCACTTCTATGGGTAGTTTTGAAGGAGCAGAGGTTCGGTGGCTTCTTCATATTGCAGCCATCTGGTTTACATCTACACGTTTGGGCTGCTTGGACGTTAGAAAATGATTATCAAATGGTTGAAGATGGGCTAAAATACATAAAAGGCTTGGCAAGTCAAGCTAATGCAAAATATGTAACTTTCAGCAGCCATCGACAAGGTTGGCAACGTAGGGCTAAGAAGCTAGGCTTCAAGCCTAAACAGTGGATTTGCGAGATTTAAGGGGTACGATATGGGCGGTGGAGGCGGTGGAGGTAGTTCCACGACATCAACAGGTATAGATCCAAGCATCAAACCGTATGTTGAGTTTGGTCTTGAGGAAGCTAAACGTCAATTTCAAGCTCCTGGTGCGCAATTCTATCCTGGTAAAACTTATGTAGGCCCATCTGAAGCAACATCAGAAGCTATCAGATTAGCGGCTGAACGTGCTAGAGCTGGATCTCCTTTAACTGCTGCTGCGCAAGCTGAAACATTAGGAATAATTCAAGGTCGTGGCGTTAATCCATTCCTAGAGGGTGCTTTAGCTGGTACTAATCGTCAAGCTGAGGAAGCATATACTCGTGGCGTACAAGGTATTCAGTCTAAAGCGTCATCAATGGGTCGTTACGGCTCTAGCGCAATGGGTCAAAATGTAAATCAGGCTCAAGATATATTCAGTCGTAATCTAGCGGAAAACGCAGGTCAACTAGCTTATAACTCTGCTGAAGCTGAACGTAACCGTCAAATGACTGCTATTGCTAATGCTCCTGCAATGGCTCAGGCTGATTATCAAGATATTCAGAGATTGCTGACAGCAGGTCAAGCTGGAGAGTCTTACGATCAAAAAGCATTGCAAGACGCTATCAATCGTTACAACTTTGAGCAAACAACTCCAGAACGTAAGTTGGCTCAATATACTAATCTATTCACTAGCGTACCTTCTGGTGGCACTAGCTCAACAACAACACAGCAAAGTGGGGGTAAATAATGGCTGGCCCAATTAATCCTATTACTTTAGCCATGATTGGTGCGGCAGGTGGAGCTGCATTAAAGCCTAACAATCCATTGCAGGGTGCATTATTAGGTGCTACAGCAGGTTTCACAGGGGGTACTGCTTTAGGCGTAGGTGCGCCAGCTGCCGCTAGTGGTGGCGGTTTAGCAATGGGAGCTGGTGGAGTCACTGGATTAACTTCTGGCACAGGAGCAGCTCTTAATGCTGGGGCTAATACTGCTAATGCGGGATTATATGGTTTAGGTGGTACTACAGCAGGTTTGTCTGCTGTTCCTGCTTCTGCTTCACTTACGTCTGCGGTTCCTGGTGCTAGTTATTCATTGGCTGCTGCTCCTACTATGGGCAATTATTCATTAGTAGCACCATCGGCAGTGACTAGCGCACCATCAACATCATTCATGGATAGCATTTCAATGTCAGGCAAAAATGCTTTCGAAAATCCCATGATGACAGCATCAGCATTAAACGCAACTCAAGGTTTATTAACGCCAGATCAACAACAAATGTCTGCTGCTCCTGCTATGCCAATACAAACAGGTCGTCAGCTTAAACCTAGCGAGACATTAGCATACTTGGATCCATACAGACCATCAGCGATTAGCAATCAACCGATTTCACTATTAGGGTGATATATGGCATTAGAAGATTTAACACCGTTTGGAACTGCCCCTAAATTCTACGAAGGATTATTGGGTGCTGAAGAAACTGCTGCGTTACAAAAAAGAGCGCAGATACAGGGATTGCTAGGTGCTGGTTTAGCATTAGCTCAAGGTATGAGTAGAGGTGGTGCGCCACGTTCAGCATTGCAAAACATATTAGGTGCAGCAGTTGGTGGATTTCAAGGTGCTGGTGGGGCATATCAGCAGGGTTTGCAAAACTTCCAGACTCAGCAACAAATACAGCAAGCGCAAATACAGAGAGATCAAGCAAAACTACAAAGAGATCAGGCTTTAGCATTACAACAAGATGTTCAGAAGGTTATGCAAACTCCTGAAGTGGCTAATAATCCATCGTTAGTAGCGTTACTACGTGCTGATCCTAAGAAGGGTCTTGAGTGGATTAACGAGAACATGGCTGTATCTCAAGCATATGCTCAACAGCAAGTATCTGCTCCTAGATTAGATGGTGCTGAAAAAGTATTGCCTAGCGTTGAGGCTGTTGCTCCTTTAGATAAAAGAGGTATGTTAAATCAGACTTTAGATCGTCTTGAAGGCAAAACTGGAGAAGGCGTTAGAAAAGAAAGAGAACTTATTTTAAAGCGTCTTGAAAATTTAGATAAGCAAGAAGAAAAAGAAAGAAAACTAACTGATCTTACTAACGAAGATATTAGGGTTGCTAATTATTTATTCCCTAATCGTGATCCATTTAAGCCTTTAAATGCAGAACAAAGCAAACAATTAAATGACGAGCTGCAAAGACTAAAGAAAGAAAGAGCTACTGCTGGTGCTGCTAGATTTGATATGGGCAGCAGAGAGATGGAAAAAGAGTTTGCTAAAGGTGTCGTTGAAGATACTAGAGCATCTTATAACCAAGCTAAATCATCAGTTAATACAGTTAACGCAGTACAAAAATTACGTCCAATTCTATCTGCTGGTGTTTATGATGGATTCCAAGCTGGCGCTCCTCGTGCTGTTGACCAGTTTGCTACTGCTTTAGGCGTATCTGGCAAGAATACTCAAGAAAAACTAGCTCGTACAGCTCAGGCTATGCAGCAGCTAGCATCTCTTGAGTTAGAAGCTGCTAATTCAATGAAGGGTCAAGGAACGATTACTGATTTTGAACGAGGCTTAATTGCTCGTGCATCTGGTGGTAACTTGCGTGATTTCACTGCTGTAGAGATAAGTGCTTTATTGGATGGTTTAGATAAAGTTGCTAGAGCAAAAATTCAGTCTCACCAGCAGAATTACGAAGTAATGTCTAGTGATCCTACTGGTAAAAAGTATTCTAAATACTACAAGATAGATGTTCCTAAAGGTATTGAACAGCAAGCTCCTGCTGCTGCACCTGCTGGTGGCGTAAGAAAATATAATCAGCAAACTGGAGGGCTTGAATAATGCCTAAAATTATTGATATTCCTGGTCATGGCATGGTTGAGTTTCCTGACTCAATGAGCGATGCTCAAATATCTCAGGCTATTCAAACTAACATATTAAAACAAACACCACCTAAATTAAGTGCTGGTGATGTAGCTACGCAAGCAATTTCAAACTTACCATCGTCTTTTGCTAATTTAGCAGGTGGAGTTTATCAAGCAGTTACTAACCCACTGCAAACAGGTAAAGCAGTGTTAGACGTTGCTGCTGGTGGATTGCAGAATATTCTTCCTGAAAGATTAGTTCAGGCTATAGGCGAGGATAAAGCATCTCGTGAGGCTGCAAATAAAGTAGGTCAAATGTATGTTGATCGTTACGGTGGAGTAGAGAATGCTAAACGTACTATTGCTACTGATCCTGCTGGTTTCATGGCTGACGTATCTACTGCTCTTACTGGCGTTGGTGGCGTTGTGCCAAAGGCAGGGAAATTAGCTGCTACTGTTGATCCTTTATCGTTAGCTGTAAAAGGCACTGGCGTTGCTGTATCAGGTGGATCTAAACTAGTAAAGCAGGGGTTAGGAGTGTCCACTGGCGCTGGCCCTGAAGCTATTGCAGAGGCATATAAAGCAGGTCGTGTTGGCGGTCAATCAGCTCAAGAGTTTAAGCAGAATATGCGTGGTGAGGTTCCTGTATCAGACGTATTAGATATGGCGAAACAAAATCTATCGGACATGAACGCAGCTAAACAAGCTGAATATCGTTCTGGTATGGTTAATATTAAAAATGATAAGACTGTATTAGACTTTGCAGGAATTGATAAGGCTTTACTTAATGCTCAGAACCGTACTGTATATAAAGGTAAGGTAATCAACCAGAAAGCTGCTGACGATGTAGCTGAGGTTAGACGTATTGTGGACGATTGGAAGCGTGAGAATCCTGCTGAGTATCATACTCCTGAAGGTATGGATGCGCTAAAGAAGCGTGTTGGTGATGTGCTAGAGGGAATACCATTTGAGCAGAAAAACGCTCGTGCCGCTGTTGATAACGTATATAACTCAATTAAGTCTGAGATTACAAAACAAGCTCCTACTTACTCAAGAGTCATGAAGAATTATTCTGACTCGACTGAGCAAATTCGTGAGATTGAGCGTGCTTTATCGTTAGGGAATAAGGCTTCAGCAGATACAGGTATTAGAAAGCTGCAGTCTTTAATGCGTAATAACGCAAATACTAACTACGGTCAGAGAAAGCAATTAGCGGAACAATTAGTTCAAGGTGGTGGCAGAGATATTATGCCTTCATTGTCAGGTCAGGCACTAAGTGAGTTGACTCCTAGAGGGTTACAAAGAGCTGCTGCAATTCCTACAAGTTTAGGTGCATTTTCTTTGGGTGGGATACCTGCCGCAGCAGCGTCATTGGCGGCATCTTCACCTAGATTAGTTGGTGAGGCTACTTACGGTGCTGGTGTAGTAGGTCGTGGCATAGATATGATCCCACCTAGCTTACTTGATCCAAGACTGTATAACATACTGTATCAATCCGGTAACGTAACAAACAAGCAGGATTAAACATGGCAAAAACAAAGATCAGCGAATTTAGCTCAACAGCGTCAAGTAATACTGATATTGACGGTATTAACTTAGCTGAAGGCATGGCTCCTAGCCTTGTCAATAACGCAATTCGTGAGTTAATGGCGCAGTTAAAAGATCAGCAGGTAGGTACTTCAGGCGATCCATTTACGGTAGCTGGTACTTTCACAGCATCAGGTGCAACGGTCATAGGAAGCACTACAACGTCATCTGTGACGATTAATGCAGCTACTATAGACGTACCTACTACCTTTGCAATAAACAGCACTGGAGCTGTTAGAGTGCCTGTAGGAACGACTGCACAAAGACCATCGTCAGCCACAGGTCAGTTACGATATAATTCAACTTTAGCAATACTTGAGACGTATGACGGAGCAAACTGGACTCCAGTAGGCGGTGCTAACGGTGGTGGTGGAGCTATTTTTGAGAACGCTAATACGGTATCAGCTGACTACACGATTACTACGAATAAGAACGGAATGAGTGCTGGCCCGATAACGGTGGCTTCTGGCGTAACGGTAACAGTACCTAGCGGTAGTCGCTGGGTTGTTGTGTAAATAAGGAATACATAATGGCTAATATTATTACGGCTGGAAATTCTACCAACGGTGGTACTGCAATTACTACAGACACTAGCGGTACGTTAAATATTGTTACTGGATCAGGTTCAGGCGCTACTGCTATTAGCGTTGATGCGTCACAAGCTACTGTATTTGCTGCTGGTGTATCAGGCACTACAGGATCATTTAGCGGAAATATGTCGTTTAACTCAGGCTACGGTTCTGCTGCGGTTGCATACGGATGTCGTGCTTGGGTAAACTTTAACGGTACAGGGACAGTCGCTATTCGTGGAAGCGGCAATGTAACAAGCATTACAGATAATGGGACTGGCGAGTATACGGTAAATTTTACATCAGCTATAACTGATGCTAACTATGCGACAGTTTTGGGACAAGAACGTACTAGAGCAAGTTCGGATGCTGGATTTGTAGGTTCTTATTCTCAATCAACAACTTCTGTAAGAATAAATACAAGAAATATTGCTGGCGCATTAATTGATTTTGAAGGTGTTGACGTTGCTGTTTTTCGCTAAGAGGACAAAATGAAACGAATAATTTACCCAACAGATGACGGTGGCGTAGCAATCATAGTTCCTGCTGCTGAATGTGGCTTAACCATAGAGCAAATAGCTGCTAAAGACGTACCATCAGGTAAGTCATACAAGATTGTAGATGTAGCAGACATTCCGTCAGACCGCACTTTTAGAGATGCTTGGGAGTACGCATGATTACCATTAACATAGACAAAGCTAAGGATATTGCTCACGATATTCGCAGATCAAAGCGAGCAGAAGAATTTGCTCCACTAGATATTCAAGCTACTATTCCTAGTCAAGCGTCTGCTGCTGAATCTGCTAGACAAGTAGTAAGAGATAAATACGCAGCTATGCAAACACAGATTAATTCTGCATCTACGCCAGAAGAAATCAAAACAGCTTTAGGAGCATAATCATGCCGTATGGCCAAATCTTAACAGACTCAATAACAGACTCTAGCGGTGGCGTACTTGCTCCTAGTTCTTCAGTGGGTAGATAATGTTTGCACCAACAGCACTACTTGTTATGAAGCACAATGTAACTGGATTACAGTATTTCTGTAAAACAACGAAATTACATTTACTTAACTCATACAAAGGTAGTGGTAAGTATTGGAAAAGACATAGAGCAAAGCATGGGAATGATATTAGCGTAGGTGTACTTGGTGTTTATTATGAAGCTGATAGATGTAATAATGCAGCATTAGAATTTTCTAAAACAAATGATATTGTTAAGTCTATAGAATGGGCTAACCTTATATACGAAAATGGTTTTGATGGTGCGCCTACTGGTGAAACTAACCCAATGTACGGTAGAGAAAGCAGATTAAAAGGTAAGAAAAGACCTGAAATTAGCGAAATGCTTAGAGGCGAAAAGAACCCTATGTGGGGCAAACCTAGCCCAATGAGAGGAGTTTCTAAGCCAAAAGGAAAAGACAGTCCATTATATGGTCGCAAAAGACCAGAAGGCGGTGGTAAAAAACCACATCCAGTTATTGGAATGAAAAACGGGGAAGAATATCATTTTGATTCTGTAGCTGATGCTTCTAGATTTATTGGTAGAACTAGATCATCCGTTCATAAATGCTGTTCTGGTAAAGCAAAAACTGGTGGCGGTTATACTTGGAAATATAAGGAATAATTATGACGTATGGAACTATTAATGCCGATTTGATAACTACTAGTGACGGTGTAAGTGCTGCGGGTTTATACGGCATGAAAAACAGGATTATTAACGGTGACATGAGAATAGATCAGCGTAATGCTGGTGCGAGTGTTACTCCTACAAATCAACAATATCTTGTAGATAGATGGGTTGCCGGATTGACGCAATCATCTAAATATAGTTTTCAACAAAACGCTGGCTCTGTTACTCCTCCATCAGGGTTTTCAAAATATTTGGGTATTACTTCTTTATCTGCTTATACAGTTACAGGAAATGACACATTTTTGCTACAACAAATTATTGAAGGATTTAATGTAGCTGATTTTGAATGGGGTACTGCTTCTGCTTCACCAGCAACATTATCTTTTTGGGTTAGATCTAGTCTTACTGGAACTTTTGGCGGCTCTATTGCAACAACTAAAACCGCTGTTTGGGTAATGCCTTTTACATACACAATTTCATCTGCAAATACTTGGACATATATTACAGTTGCAATTACTGCACCAACCGCAACTGGTGGAGCAAATACAGATAATACGGCAGGGGTATATGTTCGTTTTGGTTTAGGATCGGCTGGCACATCTGTTGGTGGCACAGCAGGTGTTTGGACTTCAGCTGGTAATTACACACAGCCTACTGGTTCAACATCAATAGTAGGCACTAACGGAGCTACGTTCTACATTACTGGCGTACAACTAGAGAAGGGTAGTACAGTTACTAGCTTTGATTACAGACCTTATGGCACTGAGTTGGCTTTGTGTCAGAGATATTATTACAGAACAACTCCAGTAACATCTTCACGTATTTGTATGGCTTTTGCTTCAACAACTACTATTGCTTACGGATTAATTAATTTCCCTGTAACAATGAGATCTGCCCCGTCTGCATTAGAGCAATCCGGAACAGCCGGAAATTATGGAATAGCTTATTTAGCAACATCATCAACTTGTTCTTCAGTTCCTACTTTTTATAACGGAGATACTGCGGGTTCTCAAGTTCAGTTTACTGTTGCTTCTGGCCTTACAGCAGGACAAGCAATATCTTTTTATCCGACTAGCACAAGTGGTTATCTTGGATGGAGTGCCGAATTATGATATTTAAAATTCATTCAGTTATTGATGGCAAAACAATCTACGCTCGTATAGATGACGATGGTTTATGTCGTTTAACTTGCACAGAAGATTATCCAGAGTTTAAGGCTTGGATTGAGGCTGGCAACGAACCAACTCCTGCGGATAGTGAATAATGCCAGCGATTATAGATGGAAGTAAGGGCATAACTAACGCATCTTGGACTACTGCGGGCAGACCTACTGGTATATCTGCTGGCACGATGGGCTACAACTCTACTTTAGGTTATACAGAGTGGTATGACGGTGCTAATTGGTGGCAGTTTTATCAACCAAAAACATATTCTGTAGATTACTTAATGGTGGCAGGTGGTGGTGGTGGCGGCTCATCATTTGGCGGTGGTGGTGGAGCTGGTGGTTATTTAATAGGTACTCCAACACTTAATTCTGGAACGGCTTATTCAATTGTTATTGGTGCAGGTGGTGGTGCTATAGCAAACGGATCAAATACAACAGGATTTTCTGCTACTGCGATAGGTGGTGGCGCAGGAGGCAATGGTAATAGCACTACAGGAGCTGGTGCTGCTGGTGGATCAGGTGGTGGCTCTACTGGTAATAATTCAGGAAGTATTGGAGCGCTTAATACAAACGCTGGAGCTGGAACTTCTGGACAAGGCAATCGTGGTGGGTATGGTTCACGTACAGCAGCAAGTGATTCTGGTGGAGGCGGTGGTGGAGCAGGTGCTGTAGGTAATAACAATACTGGGTCAGCAACAGCGTCTGGCGGAGCAGGATTAAACTGGCAGGGTCTTGGCACATTTTACGCAGGTGGTGGTGGCGCAGGAACTGGTGCTGGTGGATCAGGTGGTGGCGGTGCAGGCGGAGTTAATGGAGGAACGGCTGGAACTGCTAATACAGGTGGTGGTGGCGGATCTTCTCAATTATCAGGGTCGGGTGGAGCAGGTGGTTCTGGTATTGTTATTGTTAGATACGCAGGATCACAAAGAGGAACTGGCGGTACTGTAACTTCTGATGGTGTATATACTTACCACACATTTACTTCTTCTGGATCATATACGGCTTAATTATGGCGCATTTTTGTAAAGTTGTTAACGGAATTGTTACTCAGGTTATCGTTGCTGAACCAGAGTTCTTTGATACGTTTGTAGATTCAAGTCCTGGTCAATGGATACAGACGAGCTACAATACTCATGGTGGTCAGCATCCAGAGGGTCGTCCACTACGTAAGAATTATGCAGGTATCGGTTTTACTTATGATTCAGTGCGAGATGCGTTTATTCCTCCTCAGCCTTTTGCTAGTTGGACATTAAACGAAGATACTTGCCTATGGGAAAGCCCTATTGTTATGCCTAATGATGGCAAGAGATACAATTGGGATGAAGCACAACAACAATGGATTGAACAGGTCTAATCATGTCTGACATCAACTTATCTGACGATCAAATAGAAAAGATAGCTGAACGTGCTGCTGAGGTAGCATTTAAGAAGATTTACGAGGAAGTCGGTAAGTCGGTCGTTAAGAAGATATTCTGGATAGTTGGTGCAGGTGCTTTATTCCTATTAATGTGGTTAGGCTCTAACGGTCAGATTCCAAAATGATTGAAGTAGCGGTAGCCTTTGCTGCTGCTGAGGCTGCTGTAGCTGGAGTTAAAAGAGCTATTGCTCTCGGCAAAGAGATACAAGAGTGCTATCACGATATCTCTACGTTCTTTGAGAAACAAGCTGAAATTAAGTCTGTTGCTGTTGTTGATACGGTAGCCAAGAAGAATCCGAATATAACGCTATCGCAAGCAACCAAACAAGCACTAGACGCTACCTTTGCATCACGTAAGCTGTATCGCATGGAAGTCGAGCTACGTGAAATGCTTATCTACAATAACTCAGGTGAGACAGGTTTATACGAGGAGATGTGCGCTCGTAGGGACGCTATTGTAGCTGCTGCTAAAGAAGAAGCTGAGGAAGAAGCTCGTATAGAGCGTATGAGGCTTAGAGAGATAGCTAGGAAGAAGGCTGAAAGGATGCAGTTAATCCAAAGCATTATCGCTGCTATCGTAGGTACAGCGTGTGCTACAGCTATTTTATATGGTATTTGGTGGATGTTTCATTGGAGAGAATGATGATTACTTTATTTTCAACGTTAATTTCGTTTTTAACTGGTGGCTTACCTAAGTTGCTTGATTTCTTTCAGGATAAGTCTGACAAGAAGCACGAGCTACAGTTAGCTCAGATGCAGCTAGATCAACAGATGCGTATGCAGTCAGCAGGATTTCAGGCTCAAGAGCGTGTTGAAGCTATCCATACTGAGCAGCTACAGATTGAAGCTAACCTGCAAGAACGTCAGGCTTTGTATGCTCATGACATAGAGATTGGTAAGGGTGCGTCTCAGTGGGTTATTAACATGAGAGCTATCGTTCGTCCTGCTATTACTTTCGGTCTATTTGGTCTGCTCGTATTCGTGGACATCTTTGGCTTCTATTACGCTATCAAAACTGGTGTAGCGTTTGACGCAGCAATGAATATCCTATGGGATGACGAGACTCAGATCATTTGGTCTAGCGTAGTCGCATTTTGGTTCGGTACACAGGCGTTTGCTAAAAAATGAAGATGTCAGCCAAAGCCAGAGAGGTAATGGCTCACCACGAAGGTGTACGAAAAAAGCCTTACCTTGACGTAGTATTGCTGTGGACAACTGGTGTCGGCCATTTAATCGCACCAATTGAGCAGCAAAGAATGACGTTAGACCAACGTAAAGCAGCAAAAGCAGCTCATAATTTACTTTGTCCAGTTGAATGGTTAAGGACTCTTACAGATGCCGAAGTGGATAAGATATTGCAGGACGATCTATCACGTTTTGAGCGAGGCGTACTACGTCTTTGCCCTAATAATCTTACTCAAGGGCGGTTTGACGCTTTGGTCAGCTTTGCTTTTAACGCAGGGCTAGGAGCGTTACAAAAGTCTAGTATCCGCATGAAGCACAATCGAGGTGACTTTGATGGTGCGGCTGATGCTTTCATGTTATATCGCTTTGCAGCAGGTAAAGAGTTCAAAGGATTAGTAAGACGGAGAGAACACGAACGAGCTACTTATAGGAGTTAGATATGCGATGGATTGCTATATTTTTAATGTTTAGTGTTGCAACCGCAGCAACTTTAGATAATAATGGCAATCTGTTGTTATCCAAGCAAGAAGTAGATAACACTCGTGAGCTTTTTAACGAACTCAACAGAGTTATTCAGTACCAAGACCATCGTATTGAAGAACTAGAAAAGGCTGTACAAGATGTCGAAAAAAGGAAGTGCCTCTAAGATTCCTGACGATTGTTTGCCACGATGCGCTACGTGTGCTTTCTTTAAGCCTGACAAAGAAGTAAGTTTAGGCGAATGTCACCGACTCCCACCTACTGTGCTACCTGAAGATAATGGTGGCGTTTCCTTTTCCTTTGCACTAACCGCCTCTGAAGAATGGTGCGGAGAATATATACGGAGAGTAAACTAATGCCAGCTAAATTATGTAGTGATGACGAGTTTATATCGCTATGGAATCAAAATCCATCAGTAGCAGAAGTGGCAAAGATTTTAAATTGCCATATAAGATCAGTTAATTTAAGAAGAAGAAGTATAGAAAATAGACTTGGAATAATATTAAAAGCTGCAGATAAACGCAGTCCAGATTTTAAAGTAACGCTACCATCAAACGGAGTTAGAACTTTAGTTGATATGCCTGATGGCTGCATTATTGTTGGTAGTGATTGCCATTACTGGCCTGACGATATAGCTACGGCTCACAGGGCATTTGTCCATGTAGTAGATGCCTTAAAGCCTAATATCGTGATTATGGCTGGTGATGTCTTTGACGGTGCTAGTATCAGCAGACACCCGTCTAATGGCTACGAGGTTCGTCCTAATGTAAAGCAAGAACTTGATGCCTGTCAGGATAGACTAGCAGAGATTGAAGCGGTTGCTGGTAACGCCAAACTTCTTTGGACGTGGGGCAATCACGATATAAGATTCTCAGCTAGGATATCTAATCAAGTTGGCGATACTTATAAGGATGTGATGGGGTTTAATTTACAAGATCATTTTCCACGTTGGAAATTCTCTACGTCAATTATGGTCAACAATAACACCCAGATCAAGCATCGCAACTACAACGGAATTCACGCAGCATATAACGCAACATTAAAGTCAGGTGTCTCAACCTGTAATGGCCATCTTCATAGTCTCAAAATTACCCCCTGGACAGACCTGACAGGCACGAGATACGGGATCGATTGCGGCTCGTTAGCTAATGTATGGGGGCAACAGTTTTTATATACAGAAGATGGGACTCGCAACCATCGTTCAGGATTCGCAGTCCTGACTTATTACAAAGGCAAATTAATGCCTCCAGAACTCTGCGAAGTTATTGATGAGGAAGCTGGTCTTGTTTACTTTAGAGGACAAGTGATTAGTGTTTAGCCTCAGTGATTATCTCTTGTAATCGTTTAATTTCCATGCGTAGATGGTAGATAATCTCGTTTAAGTCTTTAACTGTTTTATTTTTTTCAGGCTGATCTACTCTCTCACGTAATGTTTCAATAAATTCTTTTTTAAGTATCATTGGAGTAAATCCCATAGTATCTATAAAACTCAATATATCTAATGATTTTTGTAGTAGCTCTCTGTCAGTCATTTTCCACAAGCTCTCTTTCTAGCTGACTCAAGATCAGACTGAAACCACCACTGCATACAAATATTATCGACTTTCTTGGTGCTTAAAGCGTGTAGTCCGTCTTGGAATCCACGTTCATACTCATGCTCTAGTTGATCCTGTATAGCTAACGTAATGCCTAGCAGCATCAAGCTAACTCCTAGCAAAAACCATATTCTCATAGCAGTGCCTTTATATCTTTAATCGACATCTTAAATGTCTCGTGGATAGCGATAATCATATCTGCACTAACTGGATACTTACCTGTACGAATCTTAGATAACGTAGGCGTGCTAAATCCTAGTTTTATTGCAAGCTGACGGTCATTCTTAACGTCATAAGTCTTTTGTAAATAATCTAACAGTTTCATTGTTTTCCTTTGTAAGTGCAGGGTCACTACCGAGAGTGTTCCGAAGGAGACGAATAGCCCCTGCTGCCGATGTTATAAAGCCACTATCGGCTTGGCTATTGGTGAGGTACTTACTAGCACCCTTACACGCTCATTTACTTCATGCAAGGTATCTTACGCTAGTGTTCCCTCGTGGATCAGAACGGGATATCGTCTATTGGCATATCGTCATTGTGTTTAGCTGGCTTTGCTTGCTCATCTTTTAACTTAAACGAGCAGCTCATAAACTTGCCTGACTTGCCTTCTTTTAACCAAGCACTAACCCAGATCGCATTACCGTCTGCGTCTTTCCCGTCACCACGATAATCTGGATGTTTGTCAGATTCTTTCTTGTCATTTTTAAACAGGGAAAATGTACCTGGTTTCGCTTCATATGCCATTTATTTATCCTTTAGCTTCTTGATTCATTGTTTTTAATGTACTGCGACATTTACTGCTTAATTGCCCCCATACTGCCGTTGATGCATCAGCGTCATAAGTAGTCTTATCTCGCAAATCCCATGCTTCAAACGCAGCCCATTCATTACCTGCATCGAACTGTGCCTGAATATGACTCGATAACTTGTCCACTAAGGCTGCTAAACGAGCGTCTAAGGCATCTTTTGCGCCATCAGTAGCGGATATAGTCTTTTTCTCTTTCGTAGGCTCTGAAGCGTCCACAGCGTCATGCTCTGATATTGCCAAAGCCATAACTAAAAGATAACGAGTAATGTAGGTTATTGATGCGCCTAGATTCTGTACTGGCATACAGCCTTTTAGGACTGCTTGCTCCATAGGGCAGGTAAACTTAATTGAGTTGCCATTGCTTACGTCAACGATAAACATAGTAGCCATCTCACGATCAAACTGTAATGAGTAGGCTAAACCATAGATGTCAAATAACGTGTTAACTGCTGGCAGGAAATCACCTAACTCAAAGTAACGGTATCCGGCAAATTTATTATGTCCAGACTTTTTCAATTCCATGTTCTGTAGTTCGACACGGCATTTCTGTAATTTTGCATAAACTTCAAAATTTTCCATCATTTATCTCCTGAATTTACTTAATCTTAACGAGCTTCTCATTGATACATTGAACTTTCGATACATCCTGATCCTGTTTAGCCTTTGCTTGCTCCTCTCTAATACGTTTAAAAGTCTTTTTAATATCAGTCTTAGTAGCTGACGTATATTTAAACTTTGGGTTAAGAATTGATTTTTCATTCATAGCTCGACACTAACAACCATAGTACAAAAAGGATGCTAATTATAGCCATTTGGTGTTCATCAAGCCATTTAATCATTCTTCACTCTCCATTTCGTTAACTAAGTCGTGTACTTCTCTAGGTGTTATTTGCAATGCTCTGTAAGCCATCATAAGCACTTCACGTTCGCTTTCTGATAACTCCCTACGTTCTAACTTATCTACCATTAAGCGCAGAACATAAGTCATTTCTGCCATCATCCATTTATCTATCAAAATATACTCCTTTTAAGTTTGAACTCACGTAAATCACGTTGATACTGTGCTTCTGATTCTTCCTCATCTTCTATCTCTTGACGTATCCGCATAATTTCTTCAGACTCGTAATCTTCTGCTGGTCTGCCTAGTAGCGTATCGTCTAAGTCGTTAAGGAAGTCTATATCTGCATTTGGCAGATCAGGCATTTGCTTGTATATTGTTAAGTCCATTTATTTCTCCCTCGTTGTGTTTAGTTGATGTACGAATCATAGTTACGTTTGTAAACATGGTCAACAACTATTTATTAATAGAAACATAGAAATCAATAGAAATAATTTATAAGCAGAAACATCAAAAGTATGGCAAGCTATCCGTTCATTGGAGGTGACAATGATTAAAAAAATACTAATTTGGCTGTATTTGTCGGTAGCGTTAGGGGTATTTTTTGCTGTAACAATCTTTGGTACAGTAGCAATTTTGCAAACAATCTTTGGATAGGAGACTTAAATGAAGGCATTTCCTAGTGTATTTATGGACTATTTGCCAAAAGAAGAACTAAGAGGTATGGACTTACGTGATTACTTTGCAGCTAAGGCTATGCACGCAATGATTGCTTCAGGAAAATTACCTACTGGAATTATGATTGATACAGCAGAAGAAGCATATATTATGGCTGACCACATGATGAAAGCAAGGGGGCAGAAATGATCTACAAAACTTTTAAAGAATGGGCTGCTGGACTGTGGCTTGAGGACGGTGAGCCTAGAAAACAAGCGTACACCAGTGACGAATTACTTTTAATAGAGATGGGTTGGAACTACGGTAAAGAAGCTGGTGCAGAAGCAGAGCGTGAGCGAATAGCAAAACAATTTGATTCAGGTGTAGTTAATGTACGAGCAAGGGGGGGTAAATGAGAGATCCAATATGGTTTAAAGAGTTCGAGCGTGAATATAACGAGCGTGAAGATCGCTTAGACGAGATACGTGAGAACACAAGGAAATTCAAGGAACAAATGGCTAAATCAGAGTCATTGTGGCGTAAGCGTCAGGTAGAGGATAAAGATGAGTGATATGTTTCAAGAGCTGCCGAAAGAAGGCACTAAGAGATATAAAATTTGCATGAATTTCCTCAAGAATCATCCACTAAGTCCTGAGCAGTTTGTTGAGGCTTACGGAATGATGAACGCACCGACTTTAGCGAATCTCAGGTGCGAGTTTGACGAGCTGGTAAGGGAAGGGTTGCTAAAGGAGTTTAAAGGCTCCTACAGCCCTTCTGGCAAGCTCAAGCAGGGTATCAAGATAGAAGGTGTGGAGTACGTTAAGCCACGTGAACCTAAGCCGTTTACGCCATTATCGAGCAAGTATTTTTTACCAAGAGTTTCACCAAGAGGTCAGCCACTAAGGGACTTCTGCCACATAGGATTAAGCAATGGAGCAAAAGAAGAAACAGGAAACGACTTATCAGTTCTCAACGAAGTTATGTCCGGTCTGCAAGCGTAGTCGGTCGATAATCCAGTTTAAGAGTAGTGATATTTGTAAGACTTGCAGGATTAGGAACAAAAGCGTATAGTTCTGGTAGTAGCACACGCTTGGAGGCGTGTTTTTAGTAAGCCTTAGATGGGACTCTGCTGGTACTAACCAGTCCTCCAACGATCATTGATCGAGAGTCTCACCTAGGGCTTTTTTTATTTGGAAAAGCCATGCACTATTATCAATTCAATATCGGTGATTACGTAAGTCATACAGCTCATTTAACGGATTCTGAGGACTTAACTTACAGAAGATTACTTGATCTATATTATCAAACAGAAAAGTCTTTCGATGTTGCGGACTTACCTAAAGTAGCTAGAAAAGTTAAATCAAATGAAGAAACTGTAATGCTCATTTTGCAGGAGTTTTTTGAGTTTAACGTTGAAGATCATAGCTGGCATAACAAGCGTGCGGATTCTGAAATAAAGGCTTATCAGAGCAAAGCGGATAGCGCACGTAAAGCGAATCAGATACGTTGGGGTTCTGAAAGGCATCTGAAATCAGATACGTCTCAGATCCTAAACATTAAACAAGAAACAATAAACAATATAGAAGAACTAAAACCAAAAAAGAAAGTTGAAACAAAAGAAACTCAACTTCCTGATGATTACACACCTAACGATAAGCATTATCAATTAGCTAAGGAATTAAATATCAACATAAATCAAGAGCTATTGAAGTTTAGTGATTATCATAAATCTAAAGGTAGTAAGTTTAAAAGTTGGGACTATGCTTTAAATACATGGTTAAGAAATGCTGCTGACTTTAAACGTCCTAGCGTAAGTACACCAGTATTTGATGGCAGACTGAGAGGTGCTAAATGAGCATAGAAAACTTACTCAATCGTCTAACGAAAGTAAAAGGTGGTAGAGGTAGGTGGACTGCTTGCTGTCCTAGCCATGAAGATCGTAGTCCTTCCTTAGCGATAAGGGAAACAGAAGATGGTCGTATCCTATTGAAATGCTTTGGTGGTTGTTCTGTTCAGGAAATAGTCGGTGCTATCGGTATGGACATAGGTGAGTTATTTCCTAAAACACACGATACACACCATATGCCTAAAGTTAAAAATGCTTTTTACGCAACAGACTTACTTAGGGTTATTGAGTTCGAGTCCGTACTGGTATCTGTAGCTGCAAGTAATCTAGCTAACGGAGTTAAATTAACTGATAATGACAGATCACGTTTAAGAAAAGCACAAGAACGGATCATTGAAGCAGCGAGGCACATAAGATGACTATAGATGACATTATTCGTATGGCTAAAGAAGCAGGATTTGACAAAAATAGTCTTGGCACAACTTTCACACATGGGAAACTAGACGAAAGCCTTGAACGCTTTGCAGAACTAGTCGCAGCAGCAGAGCGTGAAGCGTGTGCGAAGTTAATGGATGATATGGCAGCAAAAGATAATTTATCTAATTATTATAAAGTAGCTGCTAACAAAATTAGAGCTAGGGGACAAGAATGAAAACAAATTTAGAGAGTGTAGCAATACAACTAGACGTTGAGCGTAAAGCAAGACTAGTAAAGTCACAGGATATTGATGTAGAGAAGTATCTTAAAAATAACGATGTCGGTCAGAAGGTTCGTATTGTTTCAGATTGGCTTGATGAGATCACAGAGAACTACATCAATCCACCTGTTAACGATAATGCAAAGATGCCGTGGACTAAGACGCAGGATGACTTTAACTTTCGTTTAGGTGAGGTTACTTTGTACGCTGGTGGTAACGGTGGTGGTAAGTCTCTAATCACAGGTCAGATAGCGTTACATTTGATTAAGCAAAAGCGTAAGTGCGTTATAGCGTCATTTGAGATGAAACCAACTAGCACCATTCACAGGATGCTTAGACAGTTTGCAGGAGAGTTTATTGACGATCCACTTACTAACGATAGAGAGAAGTACATCAAAGGACTGACTCAGCGATTTAACCAGTTCGCAGGAGAGCATCTATACATCTACGATCAGCAAGGTTCGACAACTCCGAATCAGACTATAGCTATGGCTAGGTACTGCGCTGTAGAGTTAGGCATCGAACATATTTTTATTGACTCGTTAATGAAAGTTTGTAATGCTGAGGATAATTTCAACGAGCAGAAATACTTTGTCGATGAGCTAACTGCATTGGCACGAGATCATAATGTTCACATTCATTTAATCCACCATATTCGCAAGTTACAGTCTGAGGAAGTTCAGCCTGGCAAGTACGACATCAAAGGTACTGGAGCTATAACGGATCAGGTTGATAACGTATTCTTAATGTGGCGCAATAAACAGAAAGAGAATCGTAAGCGTAACGGAGAGAAGTACGAGGAGGATTTACCTGACGCTTACTTGATGTGCGAGAAACAGCGTAACGGTGAGGCTCAGGAAATGTACGGACTTTATTACCATCAATCTAGTCAGCAGTTTATTGAGACTTTGGGTGGTGCTACGATGGACTTTGATAACAATGGCAGGTTTAGAGGATGAATGAGTTTTTTGAGGAAGAAAGACATCGCTGTGAAGTTTGGACTGTACTACGATGGAGAGCGCAGGATAGGAACAAGTCATCAGATTACTTACAGCTAGTTCGTAAGATGCGAGGAAACAACGCAGCAGATAAGCTAGAGAAAGATTGTAAAGAACAGTGGGAGCGAGGAAATAAAGGCCTTAAAGGAGACTGGAGATGATAGATATTACAAATAATGTATATGGAGAATTAACAGTTTTAGGATTTTCACATAAAGTATTTAGAAGTTCTAGGTATGGATATTATTTGCATTGGAAGTGTAAATGTACTTGTGGGAATGAAACTGTTGTAATGGGTACAAATTTAAAAACAGGAAAAACTAAAAGTTGTGGCTGCAAATCATCCAGATTAACTTTAGCGCAAAGAGCTACTACTCATGGAGCATCAAATACTTTAACTTATAATTCATGGAGAGCCATGAAAGATAGGTGTTATTCAAAAAATCATAGAGAATATAAAAGATATGGAGCTTTAGGAACTATAGTTTGCGAAAGATGGATAAATTCTTATTCTAATTTTTTAGAAGATATGGGAGAAAGACCTGAAGCTCATAGTTTAGACAGAATAAATCCTTTTGGAAATTATGAGCCATCAAATTGCAGATGGGCAACACACAAAGAGCAAGCAAATAATAAAAAAATACATTACTTGAAAAATAAGGTAAATAATGACTTACAAGCGTGTGGACGATAATCAAGCACTAGTGACCAAAGCGTTACGAGCTGAAGGCTGGACTGTTCAGCATCTACACGAGGTAGGTAAGGGCTGTCCTGATTTGATCGTAGGAGCTAAAGAAAAGAACTTCCTAGTAGAAGTCAAAGACGGTAAAAAGGCGTGGAAGCTAACACCAGATCAAGTGATATGGCATTACAACTGGAAAGGTCAGGTAGTCGTTGTAACGAGTCCAGAGAACGCAGTAGAGACTATTAATAATTTACTAAAGAAGAACGCATGAAAAGATTCACAGCATATAGAAGAAATATAAGCAACCGAGATACACATAATCATTATCAAAAAAATGCAGATAACGAACCACAATTTGAAGGAATCATTTGGACTGATGGAACAGTAACTTTGCGATGGTTAACTTCATGCTCATCACACTCAGTTTGGAATAATATTGAAGATTGTTTAAACATTCATGGACATCCTGAATATGGTACAGAAATAATATGGCATGACAGTGAACCACCTGAAGCATGGCTACAAAAGCTAAAGGAGAAGAATAGTGTCTGATCCTCACATTGCAATCGACTACATAATAAAACATTCTAAAGAATACGCTAAGGCTAAAGCTGACGTTACTTATTTGTCAGAATTCCGTAAGACTAAGAAAGCGTTATGTTTTCAAAATAGCATGAAAAGTACGATGGCAGAGAAGGAAGCTGATGCTTACGCTCATCCAGAGTATCAAGCAGTATTAGAAGGGCTTAGGGAGGCTGTAGAAAGGGCTGAGACGCTACGCTGGATGCTCATAGCGGCTCAGGCTAGGATTGACGTGTTTCGCACTCAGGAGGCTTCTAATAGGTTCCTTGAGCGTTCAACTATTTAGATTTCATCTTCAAAGTAATCGAACTCGTCAGCGTACCATTCGTCATCTTCTTCACAGTACCAGTACCAGATTTCTTCTTCTTCATCGAAAGACCAAGCTATGCCTTCTTCATCGTACTCATAACCATCATCCTCGAACTCAACTTCATCGGATTCTACGTAAATAA